>Ga0315276_10000231_pt1 | contig 46837 bp, 44 predicted proteins | sample YL17G05_0_MG_FD_204542 | JGI IMG/M metagenome (GOLD analysis project Ga0315276, IMG submission 204542) | Sediment microbial communities from Yellowstone Lake, YNP, Wyoming, USA - YL17G05_0 | ecosystem: Environmental > Aquatic > Freshwater > Lake > Sediment | place: USA: Wyoming | collected...
CTCCTCATCCACTATGATTATGGATAGATTTTGAAATGGCGCGAAGATTGCGGATCTCGTGCCTACGGCAGCAAAGACTTCCCCCCTCTGCATCTTCTCCCACTGATTCTGCCTTTGAGCCTCTGTCAGGCCGGAGTGATAGATTGCAACCGCGTCTCCAAATCTTTCGCGAAACCCCTGCACGAGCTGAGGAGTGAGCGAGATCTCAGGGACAAGCAATATGCCTTGTCCGTTTCTCTTTTTGATCTCTTCAAAGGCGCGAAGGTAGATCTCCGTCTTGCCGCTGCCGGTGATGCCGTGCAGCAAAATCGGTTTGGGCCCGTGTCCTTTCAAACCATCAAGGATGAGCTTGAGCGCCTCATGTTGGGCGTTATTCAAATTGAGTGATGGGGACTTGCCTGGCCAAATAATCGTTTCCATTGGGGTCGTGGGACGTGTGAGTCTTGGACCTTTCAGCCGATGCAATCTGGGCGGTAGTGCCGTGCGGCATACCTCTCCGATGGGCGCACAGTAATACGAAGCCATCCAGCCTATGAGATCGAGCATGGCCTTTGAAAAGACAGACGCCTTATCCAGAACCTCTGAGACCTCCTTGATCTTTAGAGAATCAATATTGGGAGGGGGTAAAGGATGTGTGGCAATAACATAGCCGACAATCTGCTGTCTCTGAAAAGGCACTGAAACGCGCATGCCTTGAGATATCCCGGCTTCAAGCCCGGCAGGGATTTTATAGAAGAACGTCCTGAAAAGGGGCTTGGGGACGGCGATCTCGGCGTAACTCATGTCCATGACCTAGCGCATCTCACCGTTGCGCACAAGGTGTAAAAGCCGCAGTTTTTTTATAAATTTTCTCTGCACACTCTGCATCTCTGCTTGCGTGTGACAACCAATTGATGTAAGAGAAGAAGTGTTAAAAAGGAGGGAGTATTATGGCGAAACGTATTGGCGTGTTGCTTGCCGGTTGCGGACACCGCGATGGCAGCGAAATCCATGAGGCGACACTGACACTTCTGGCAATCGAGCAATGCGGTCATGAGCCGGTCTGTATTGCGCCGGATGGACCGCAGCGCCTCGTGATGAACCATTTGACGGGCGAGGTCCGAAGCGAGCAGCGTGATATCAGAATAGAATCGGCGCGGATCGCCCGCGGCAAGGTGCGCGATGCGGCAAAGACCACCGTAGCCGATATAGATGCTCTAATCATCCCCGGCGGTCAGGGGGCGGCACTGAATCTCTCAACATTTTTGGCGGACGGCGTGAACTGTGAAGTCGAGAAAGACGTCAAGCGTCTGATCCTCGAGGTCGTTCGTGCCAAAAAGCCCCTCGGCGCCATTTGCATCGCTCCGACAACTGTTGCCAAGGCCTTGGAGGGCAGCGGCATTACGGCGACATTGACAGTCGGTCATGACAACAAGGTGGCGGGGCAGATCGAGCAGATGGGTGCAAGATACGAATCGTGCGCACCGATAAACTGCGTTGTCGATCGCGAAAATAAAATTATTACAACACCGGCGTACATGAGCGCAAAAAATATCGCCGAGGTTTGGCAAGGCATCGAAAAGCTTGTGCACGCGGTTGTTGAAATGAGCTGATTAAGAAGCAAGAAGCTCAAAGCTCAAAGGGGGCGATTTTCCTTTCAGCTTTCAGCTTTGAGCTTTCAGCCATCGTTGCTTCTTCTGTCTTATGATCAAACTCCGCCTCATCGCCGTTGGTAAAATTAAATCCAAGCCCGTCCATGAGCTTGCGGGGGAATATGCCTCACGCCTGGTTCATTATTTTCCCCTTGAACGCATAGAGGCTAAAGACGAATCCTCGGCGCTCAAGATGATAGGTGATAAAGATCACCTTGTCATTTGCGACGAGCACGGCCAACAAAAGAGCTCTGTGGAACTTGCCAACTGGCTGGCCGCACGAGAGAATCAACGCATAAAGCGGCTTGTATTTTTCATCGGGGGGCCCGAGGGTGTCGGCCCCGAAATGAAAAAGAGGGGAAATTCCATTTTGGCGCTATCCCGCATGACCTTCCCGCACGAAATGACGCAGGCGATACTGCTGGAGCAGCTCTACCGCGCCGCAACCATTCTCAAGGGCGAAGCGTATCACAAGTAGGAGCGAAAAACGTAAAGTGCAAAACTCAAAATATAAACTCAAAATGCAAGGCGTCTGAAATAAAGTTTTGAAGTTTGAATTTTGGTTTTGAGTTTTTCGCTTTGCGTTTTGAGTTTGCAACTATGAAGCTCGATAAACACCAAGTAGCCTCAGTTTTGGCAGAGATGGCTGCAATCTTTGAGATCAAAGGTGAGAATCCCTTCAAGATCCGTGCGTATCAGAACGCGGCTCGGATACTGGATGGCCTCTCGGACGATTTGGAGACACTAATTCAGAAGAATGAGCTCACAAACATCAAGGGCATAGGATCCCATCTGGCAGATCACATCGCGGAGCTTGTTTCCACAGGCAAGCTCAAAGAATACGAAAAACTGCGCCAGTCCGTCCCTGCGGGAATTTTTGAGATGCTTAAAATCCCCGGTGTGGGGCCAAAAAAAGTAAAAGCCCTCTGGGAAAAACTTGGGATCACCAATGTGGGCGAACTTGAATATGCGTGTAATGAAAATCGTCTGGTCGATTTGGATGGATTCGGCGAGAAGACTCAGCAAAAAATCCTTCAGGGGATCTCGTACATAAAGCGTTTTGAAGACAAGCATCTGTTCAGCACAGCCTATGCCGCGGCGCAGGAGATATTCATGATCGTTGCGGCAAACAAGGGCGTTATCCGTGCCGAGATTGCAGGATCGCTGAGGCGCAGAAAAGAGCTGATTCGCGACATTGATATATTAGCTGCTTCAGAGAAGGCCGCCCCCCTCATGGATCTTTTCGTCTCGCTGCCGCAGGTGGATACGATAACGGCCAAGGGTGAGACAAAAAGTGCAGTCGTCTTGAAATCCGGCATAGCTGCAGATCTTCGGGTTGTGTCAGACCGCGAATTTCCATTCGCCCTGCACTATTTTACCGGCAGCAAGGAGCACAATGTCGCAATGCGATCGCTCGCCAAGAAAGACTCAATCAAAATGAATGAATACGGGCTTTTTAAAGGAGAAAGACTAATCGCGTGCAAAGATGAAGAGGAGATATTTAAAAAACTGGGCCTTGTCTTTATACCACCAGAGCTTCGCGAGGATCAGGGGGAGATAGAGGCGGCCTCAAAAGGCAAACTTCCAAAACTCGTCGAATTCTCCGACATCAAAGGCGTATTTCATTGCCATTCAAACTGGAGCGATGGCACCGCAACTATAGAGGCGATGGCCGCTGCAGCAAAGAAATTGGGCTATTCATATATAGGCATGGCAGATCACAGCCAGTCGGCTGCATATGCGGGCGGTTTAAAGCCAAGCGAAGTAAAAGAGCAGATAAGCGAAATAGATTCGCTTAACCGAAGGCTCAAGGGGATTGCAATTCTCAAGGGGATTGAGGCGGATATCCTTCCGGACGGCTCTCTGGATTATACCGACAATATACTTTCAATGTTCGACTTCGTTATCATCTCCATACATTCGAAATTCAATATGAAGGAGGCAGAGATGACAAAGAGGATCATCAAGGGAATGAGCAATAGATACGCTTCGATCCTTGGTCATCCCACCGGCAGGCTCCTCCTTGCAAGGGAAGGTTATCCCGTAAACATGCATGATGTTATTGATGCGGCCGCAAAACATCGCGTTGCCATCGAGATCAATGCACATCCACAACGGCTTGATCTTGACTGGCGCTACGGCAAATACGCAAAATCTAAAGGTGTAAAAGTTGTGATCGCCCCGGATGCCCATGGTCCGGAGGGTTTATTGGATATGGCATATGGAATTGGAATAGCGCGAAAGGGTTGGCTTGAGAAATCGGATATTTTAAATTGCCTTTCAGCAGAAGAGATGATGCGCTACTTTAAAAAGTAAATAGGATGTAATATGAGCCTCCAAGAACGTGCACGAAAGATTTTTGAGATTCTAAAGAAGGGCTATCCAGACGCAAAGATTGAGCTGACATATAAAAATCCGTTTCAGTTACTCATCGCCACCATTCTGTCGGCTCAATGCACCGATGTGCAGGTAAATAAAGTTACACCCGCACTTTTTGCGAAATTTAAAACTCCAAATGACTTTGCAAAGGCAAACAGGGCAACATTGGAGTCAATGATCAGGTCAACCGGCTTCTACAAAAATAAGGCCGCATCAATTCAGAACTGCAGTCAAAAACTGGTTTCAGATTTCAATGGAAGGGTGCCCAATACGATGGACGGGCTTACATCATTGCCGGGCGTGGGCAGAAAGACTGCAAACGTCGTTCTGGGGGGCTATTTTGGCATCCCCGGGATCGTTGTTGACACCCATGTTTCAAGGGTCAGCCAGAGACTAGGCCTTACAAAGAATGAAAATGCGGATAAGATTGAATTTGATCTTCAGAAATTCTTGACCGCAAAGGACTGGATACAGTTGAGTCTTGTATTGATGATCCACGGCCGGCGCTGTTGTTCTGCAAAAAAACCAAATTGTACCGGATGTCCTGTTGCTTCTCTTTGTCCATCGAAAAATAAGTTTAGCTAATATCTACAGGCTCAAAGGTCAAAGCTCAAAGCTGAAAGGTTTTCCTTTGAGCTTTCAGCTTTGAGCTCATTTCCCCTCTTGACAAAAATGCCAGTGATGTCTAAGCCCGCCATACACTGACATTTCAGAACGAAAGGAGATCTTATGGCAAATCGGGATGACAAGGTCGCTGAAAATTCTGACGGACGCTACTACGTTGACACGCAGTGTATTGATTGTAATCTTTGCATAGATACGGCACCTGGCAATTTTACTCATAACGAAGAGGCGGGCTATGCCTTTGTCAGCAAGCAGCCAGCAGGTGACGAAGAAGAAAGCCAGTGCAAAGAGGCCAAAGAATCATGCCCTGTTGAGGCAATCGGGGATGATGGTGAATAGGACGTATCCTTTTTAGCTTTGAGCTTTTAGCTGAATTAATTGTATCATCGATAATGAATGAAGATCATAATTCTCGGTGGAGGGTGTCGCGGCACCCAATATACACGCTGGCTTCTGCTTGCGCGTGCGCGCGGAAAAATCAGTGTCGAGCATTTCGAAGTAATTGACCGCAATACAAATTGCAAAGTTGCAAATGAGATTGATGATAAATCGGTGCGAATAATCAATTCTGACTGGGTTAAATTTCTCTCCTTGTATATAGAAAAATCCCCAAAGAACACACCCGATCTGCTTGTGCCCTCCCACACGGCCCCTCACATATTTGGCCAGACATTTTTTGAATTGATGAAATCTTATTTTAAGAATTCTCTGCGCCTGTGCGTCTCTGTGGCAGATTTTCTAAGTCCGGTCGGAACACCGTTCGAAAAGAAACTTGAAAAAGGTGTTGTCGCTGTCAGCATGGCAAATTGGAAGTGCCCGGCAAATTGCACCGAGCCTCTGACGTGTCCCCACTTTCATACAAAACGAAACTGGGATTTGGAAGTCATCTTAAAACAGTGGGCAAAGGCATCCGCTTTTGATGCCTTCCATGTCTTCCCAGCCCGACATTTCGCCTATGCGGTCAGCGCCATTCCGGCAAAGACAATTGTCAAGGCGTGGTCTTCGATAAAGCATCTGCTTCAAAAATCCGGCCGATACACGATCGGTATCGCGACATGCTCCGCATGCCATGGCATTGTCACGATATTTGAAATTATTTCTCAACCAGGACAATAATGCTGCCGCATAATCTTTTCTGATACAAAGGCACCGAGGCGCGGAGTATTTATTGTATCGCTGTCTTACTTGTATTCAATTTTGTCTTAGATGTCTTTTTCTTTGAGGCCTTGCTGGTGGTTATAGTCTTTTTTTTCGTCTTTGAATGCGAGCCTGTGTGAGACTTAACTACGACCACCTTCTTTTTACCCTTCACAATGCGGTAGTGCGGCTGTGCCTGAGGCGCGGTTGGATGGCGGAACTGCACGGCAGGTTCAGCAAATTTGAGTTTGGGTGACGCAGGTGACGGCTTCGACAATTCAAGCTGTTTGGTTGTTCTTGCAATATGCCAATCGTTAAGGACGGCGACAAAATCGGGATTGTCTTTAATTAAATAGAAATCGTCTCCTACGGCAAGCCACGTTAGAATAACGTCCGGCCTTTCCCTATATGCCGCCTTGAGGGCTTCGATAGCTTCTTTGCTGTCTTTTTTTGCGGCGTGATATGTCGCCAGATATTCGTACATCTGAAAATTGATATTCGGATCGTTGATGTCGATTTTTTTCATCAGACCATCGGCCTTCTTTGCCTCGTCGTTGGAGACGAACAGTGCGGCCATGAGGACTTTAAGCTCTTTCTTTTGCATCGGCGTGGCGGACGACTTTGCCTTATTGTAAAATTTGATGGCATTTTTGGCAAAATCTTCCTGTTCATATCCATTGGCCTTTAGGAATAAATATAAATTGTGATACGCAATTCCAAGGTTTTGATAATATTGATGTGGATCTGATCCCCTTGGGCGCCCCTTTGAAGAATTGTGCATCACTATCCTGGTCACCTCACGCAACAGGTATAAGGACTTGGGCGATGTGGGCTGTTCGCGCAGCTCTATGACCGCTTCATTAAGATCGCCTTTGACTAAGGCATCGATAGTCTTCTGCGATATCCGCACCCTAGGGTGTTCTTGGGCGTATTTCTCTTGGGAAACCGGAGTAATTTTTGCCTTCCGGGATTTTGCTTTTGCCAATGATGTTGTCGGCGACAGGTTGAGAAGCAAGAAGCAAGAAGCAAAGAAGCAAAGAAGCTTAAAGCTCAAAGCTGAAAGCTTAAAGCGTGATCGACACCTTTGACCTTCCGGTTTCTGACTTCTGGCTTCTTGCTTCTGGTTTATTGTCATTTAATCGGCTCCTTCAAGATCGTGAACTCCGCATAGTCACACGCTGCAGCCGTGTGTGTGGCGTTTCCGTCCGTCAATATTGCAATCCCAGACGGATTTTTCTTAAGCCCTTTTCCGAAAAGCTCATTGTAGTCTTGGGGGACATTGATCGTTTGCTGCCGCCACTCACCCAGATTGCCCGTGCCGCTGTCCACAATTTTTATTTTGAGTTTACCTTCGCGTCTCGTAACAACCTTTCCAACGGGTAATTGTGTGCTCCAGACATATTTCATTGCATGGCCGCTTGTGCGTCCGAAGATCACATAAACGCCGCAGGCACTATCATTTAATTCGTCGTTATCTTCTCGGGCACCGACTGGGAGTTCGCGCGCCCGCCATCGCCAACTCAAATAAGGATACTTTTCAATTTGCCAGTTAAAATCACGCATGGCCTGCAGTGAGTAATCCTTATCATCACGCGCTCGAACGAATCTTAGATCACCCTCCTGTTCCACATGATAGATTTCCCCGGTTTTGCCGCGCTTGAGGGGCCATGTCCTCCAATTGGATGGAAAGCGGCCTACACGCGCTGATTCTAAGCCGTCCACACGAATTTGGCCCTCAACCTGCGCATTAGCTACAATGGGAAATGAAGCAAGCCAGATGGCTAACAGCAGTATTGTGCGATTTCGCATAAACAGCGCCTATATGGGTTTTTTCGTGATTCGTCAATCCCGCTAAACCCTTTCACCTTTGTAAGCTTGCCCGCCGATCTTTTGTGGCGGGGGGTCGGGTGGGGCAGATCATATCCTCTTTAGCAGAGCCTTATCTTCCAGCACGCAAGCAATGTCCCGTGGCAAATCCGATCTCATCTCAATCCATTTTCCCGTTTTCGGATGTGAAAAACCCAACCGGCTTGCGTGTAGAAAATGTCGCTTCAAGGGCAAGGTATCCTCTGCATGCTTTTTAGGATTCTGATATAGCCTGTCGCCCGCAATCGGAAAGCCAATCGATGCCAAGTGAGCACGGATCTGGTGACGCACGCCGGTTGTTATCGTCACGCGCAGCAGCGTATATGCAGAAGGAGATGTCGGGCGCTGGTTGCCCGACACTCTCCTTCTGTCATCGGGCACTTTGTAGCGTTTTAGAAGCTCAAATGAAGTAACAGCGGGCCTTGCCTTGAGTGCTTGTGCCTGTACCGCTGATTCACACACAACCATCTTCTTTTTCTTTCTTGGATGATGGGCGATTGGTGTTGTAATAGTCCCTTTGTCTGGAGGATTGCCTAAGACAAGTGCCGTGTATGCCTTGAGAATTCCGAAATTCCCGGTTTTACACACTTTTAAATCCCCCCTCACCCCCCTTTGTAAAAGGGGGGATGAGGGGTTTTTTGAAAAATCCTCTCTCAATTTTTCGTATGCCTCTTTCGTCCTCGCGGCAACTACAAGCCCCGACGTATCGTTGTCCAGTCGATGGACAAGCCCGGCCTCCAGCGGACCGTTGGAACCGATCTCCGCCTGCTTCGGAAATTTTTTAAGTATCCACGCTGCAAGCGTTTTCTGTTTGCCTTTTTTCAGAGAAACAGCGGGCATGCCGGCGGGTTTGTCGAGGACTAATATTTCTTTATCCTGATATACAATATGAGGTTCAAAAATCATAAAAATACACCTCACAAATTTTCGTAGGGGGAGTACGTTTTGGAGCATTTAGCGCCGCTTACGACCAAAGGCGTATAAGGAGCGAAAATATCGACTGATTTCGCGAGTTAGGGGCTGACAGCGGCAAGACACCTAACTCGCACTGAAATCAGCGATATTTTCGCGACGAGTAGCCGTAGAGAGTGGCGCAGCTCCAAACCGTACTCCCCCGAAAGAAAATTTGTTGAGGAGCCACGTTACTCTTTTATCGTTTCACATTCAATACTCGCATGCGTGATGCAGAAGCGCCTGGCCAGAACTTCCATGGCCTTCGCCCTGATGTCTTCCGCTTCGCTTAAAGGCATATCATCTATCTCAATATGAGCGGTTAACACATACATCTTGGATGTCAGCTCCCACACGTGGATATGATGGACATCATGGATTTGGTGAATTTCCTCACGGAGTGCGGCAGCGATTCTCTCATGCGAAAGGGCGTGTGGTGTTGACTGCAAAAGAATCCTTACCGCCTCCCACAAGAGTTTGACCGACCAATAGGTGATAACGACTGCGATTAGGGCCGAGACGATTGGGTCGATTGTGGTCCAGCCGGTAAACCATATAAGCACCGCCGCCGCCACGACACCGACAGACGATCCCAAATCGCCAATGACGTGGATAAAAGCACCCCTGATATTGATATCTCGATGAGAGGCATCTTTGAGCAAAGCGGCAGTTATGGCATTTACTACAAGACCGATGAAGGCGATGACAAACATGGAAGCGCCCGCGATTGTTTGAGGATGTTGAAGGCGGTTCCATGCCTCGTACAATATCCAGACTACGATCAATAAGAGTGAGATGCCGTTGGCCAGCGCTGCAAGTATCTCGGCCCTGTAAAAGCCAAAACTCTGGGACTCCGTAGGCGGTTTGCAGGCAAGAAGTATGGCGCAATAGCTGACGCCCAAGGCAAAAAGATGCGAAAACATGTGCCCGGCATCTGAAATCAATGCAAGAGAGCCGCTCCATAACCCACCGATGATCTCAAGGACCATGGTGAGGCCGGTGATGATAATGGAGATGATAAGGCGGCGCTGCTCGAGCGCGCAGTAAGCTGCATCGGTCTGGACGGCAGGTCCATGACACTGAAACTCCTTTGGCACGTGGTGATGTTTATGCATAGGCGTTTATGGAAAGGCAGTGACCTATGGCGTCAGCCTGTTAAGCAGACGCGGGAACGGGATTGTCTCCCTGATGTGGCGAATGCCTGAGATCCAGCCGACGATGCGTTCAAGGCCATAACCGAAACCTGAGTGAGGGACACTGCCGTATCTGCGAAGATCCAGATACCACTCGTAGGCCTCACGCGGCAGCTTGTTTTCCTCAAGTCGCTGCACGAGGGTGTCATAGTCGTCCTCGCGCTGGCTGCCTCCGATGATCTCGCCGTACCCTTCAGGCGCAAGCATGTCGGCGCACAGCGCAAGCTCCGGATTTTTAGGATCGCGCTTCATGTAGAATGCCTTGATCTTTGCGGGATACTTTTCGATAAAGACTGGTTTGTCCAGTTTTCCGGTCAGCAGTGTTTCATCATCACCGCCCAGGTCATCATCGGGCGAGATATCGCTTCCCAGCTTGTGCAACTCCTTGATGGCCTCCGTGTGCGTCATTCGCAAAAAGGGAGGTGCTATTTTTTCGAGCGGCTTCGTGTCACGCTCCAGAAGTTTGAATTCCTCGCCGTTTTTCTCAAGGCAGCGCGCGACGAGGTGGGAGATGAGCTGCTCTTGAATCTTCAAGTTCTCATCGTGTTCAACGAACGCCATCTCTGCATCCATCATCCAGAACTCTGTCAGATGCCTTCTGGTCTTGCTCTTCTCGGCGCGAAATGTGGGGCCAAAGTCAAAGACACGCCCGTGTGCCATAATGGCCGCCTCAATGTAGAGCTGGCCCGACTGGGAAAGGTATGCCTTGCCAATATCGAAATATGGGACCTCAAATAGGGTGCTGAGCCCCTCGCAGGCCGCAGGTGTGAGTATGGGCGCATCGATTTTTATAAATCCGTTATTTCCCATCCACTCGTAGGTGGCATTGATGACGGTATTGCGGATGCGCTGTATCGCCCATTGCTTGCGGGACCTGAGCCACAGGTGTCTCAAATCCAGAAGGAAATCCGGACCATGCTCCTTCTTGCCGATGGGATATTCCTGGGCTATCTGGACAATCTTGAGATCCTTGATGTGCAGCTCATAGACTTCATGCTTCGGATGTTTGGCGACAGTGCCGGTGGCGATCACTGACGATTCAAGAGTCAAACGATGTGCATCCTCCCAGACCTGCTTTGAAACTTGGGGCTCAGAAACAATGGCCTGTATGAATCCGCTGCCGTCGCGGATCTGAAGAAATGATATCTTTCCCGATGAGCGCATGTTGTACACCCATCCGCGGATCGTTACATCCGTTCCAAGATGCTTGGCAATCTCTCGAACAAATACATTCATCGTGTCATGCCCTTTCAACGCCTTCGGTTTGGCAAACAATTTCTTTCAAAAATTTTTGAACCGCCTCCGGAAATTCCTTATAACCATAATAAATATTTGCCATGAGAAAGCCCAATTTGTCTCCAATGTCAAATTGCTGCCCTTCATATTCATAGGCGTACATGCGCCCCATCTTTGCAAGCGCATCCATCGCATCGGCGAGCTGGATTTCCCCGCCCCTGCCGGGTTTGGCGTCCGCAAGAATCGCAAAAATATCGGGCGTAAAAACGTAGCGACCGACAACCGCAAAATCGGATGGTGCTTGAGATGCAGATGGTTTCTCCACGACCCTGCTGGCCTTATGCAACCGCCCCTCGGATGACGCTATTTTATATACGCCGTAGAGATGGAGCCTGTCGCGCGGCGTGTGTTCGGTGGCGTTGACTGCCTCGCCGACGCGGTGATAGGCATCCATGAGTTGTTTGACACAAGGCGTCTTGCCTTCGATTAAAACATCGGGAAGGCAGATGATGAAGGGTTCGTTGCCCACCTTACTTTTTGCACAAAGAATCGCATGGCCAAGGCCCAGCGGCTTTTCCTGAACGACGGAGGAGAATTCGATCTTATCCGTGAGTCTTCGAAAGTCCAGAAGGAGGGGTTCTTTCCTCTGCGCGGCCAGCACCGTATCGTATGCGGTGTTTCTCTTGAAGTAGTCTTCGATCTCCGTCTTGTGCGGGGCTGTCACGAGTATAACCTGATAGATCTCGGATGCGATCAACTCTTCGATAACCATCTGGAGCGAGGGTTTGCATCCAATTGGCAAAAGCTCTTTTGGCACCACCTTCGTTACAGGTAAAAACCTCGTGCCCAAACCCGCCACCGGGATCACGGCCTTTCGTATAACCTTGCCTTGTGTTTTCATTTCTCTGCGCCCTCCCCAATCTTTTTTTCATCTTCGAGACACTAATAAAAAAATAGTATTTATTAGCGGCGTTACGCCACTGTGGTAAAAGAACAAGATGAATCTAACAAGGCGTAAATTGGCTGTAAAGAGACAAAAAGAGAAGCGGTATTTGAAAGAAATGCGCAATTAAATTTATGAATTCTTGACGAAAATAATTCTGACAATCCGCAAAGGCGCAAAAAGACTAGCTATTCAGGCACGTTAGAGATCATAATATTTTCTCAAAAAAAGTACGCAACTTTTTTTACAGACCTGCGATAAGGTGGATGAGATTGACAACAAAGCCTTGGCGGAGGCAGGGGGAAGGAGACAGCCTTCGCCGCCTAAATCCCCCATCTCCTTTCCCCATTAAAAGCCCCTCGTGTTGAAACGAGGGGCTTTTTGTTTGTTTAATCGCCAAGAAACGAAAATAAATTTATGTGCCGGAAATCATATTTTCTTATGTCCGATACCAACAAGATAAAGCTCCGAAGATGTTTTGCGGGTTGCGGGCGGAATAATAGTCGTAACCTTTTTGAAGGATTTCTGTAGTGATTTTTTAAATTCATTCATCTCTTTTCCCGGAAAGACCTTAACAATAAAATTACCGCCTTCTTTGAGAATGCCGCGGCAAATCTCCAGCGCACGTGAGGCCAGCTCGTATGATCGATATGCATCACCAAAGCTGATCCCCGAGAGATTTGGGGCCATGTCGGAAACTACTACATCCGCATCACGCGTGAGGCGCAGGCAAATCTGATTGATGGCATCGGGGTTCATGATATCGCCCAGTATGAATGCACCATTTTGGGGGACCTCAACCCTGAGCGCATCAACATCAACACCAACAACAGTGCCTTTAGGGCCGATCATCTTTGATATCTCTTTGAGCCAGCCGCCCGGAGAGCAACCAAGATCGATAACGATATCGCCCCGATTGATCAACTTGAAGCGCTTCTGTATCTGCTCGATCTTATACGAAGCCCGCGAGGGTTTTCCCTCTTCCTTCGCCTTTTTATAATAATAATCCTTACGCTGATAGGCCATATTAAAGCTCCTTTTACGATGCGATTTAAAAAAATGCAACCAATTCACTTTGCTATTAGCGATTCCTTGTTTTTTACCACAGAGACGCAGAGAACTACAAAAATAAGTTTAACTGCTGCCACAGAGGCACAGAGACACAGAGAACTGCAAAACTAAAATTATTTTTTCTCTGTGCCCCCTGTGTCTCTGTGGTGCATAAAAAATATAGCAACCTTTTTTGGGGTATGCCGATAATAAGAATAGGAGAGGGTGTGTCTGGTCTTGAAAATTTAATAGCCATATTGGTAGTTCGGCGGGGATTTCAAGGGTTTAGGTGGGGAGGAAATACCCCGAAAACAACAGCGATTAGCGATTGTTAATTAGTTATTAGCTAGTAATATCAATAGGTTATAAAAGAGGCTGGATGGCAGAAGGATTGCATATATAATTGGGCGAGAGGGGGCTTTTTATGGTCAGAAAATTAACACCAGTTGAAGCAAGGGTTAATGAGATACTCAAAGGGGTTGGTGATCTGCCTTCCCAGCACGTCACTAGAACATTTGTTGAAGGACAAGATGGGTTTGCTGTTACAAAAAATGAGTTTGCAAAGTACAAGGCAAATGCGGGTATGGGAGTCGCAAACCTCTTCTCGTCTGATGCGTCGAAATTGGGAAACAGAGTGGATGCACTCTTCGCGGCGCTAAAGAAAGAGCCACCACAAGTGCAGGGTTTGGTGCTCGCAAAGCTCGTGAAAGAAACATGTCCGTACGAATCATAAGGGGGTAATATGGCGAAGAAATGGACAAAAGAAGAAGTCATGCGGTTGTTCGAGCTTTTAATTGAGAGCTCGACGCCGATCATCAGCCATCAGGAGTTTCGAAAACACTTAAGCCGGAATGAAAATCTGTTTACCAACCAGGTGATTCGTGAAGCGAACGGCAACATTGCTTATCGCTCGGTTGATTGCGACGTGCTCAACATGAGCGACGAGGATTTCTGGGCCTTCATCGACAAAACAAGATACAACGACTTGATCGAGGATAACGCCGCGGTGGCAATCCTGAAAATGGCGGAAAAGCTCAATTTGATCAATTAAAATCATAGTAAAAAGTTGCGGACTTTTTTTGCGAGGTTTGAAAAAAAAATACACAACAATTTGCAAGGCGTGCCGATACTAATAGTGGAGGGCGCAACAATTTAAAACGGGGGGAGTAAAAAGCTCACCCCGTTTTTTTTTCGCGCCATGACAAGATAAAATAATATGGCTTGAGGAGGGAGGGTTGGGGATTAGGAACCCTTCCAAAAGCCAATCAAAAAGAGGCAAGAGATTGTATTGTGGGCAGGGACGGAATTGAACCGCCGACACGTAGATTTTCAGTCTACTGCTCTACCGACTGAGCTACCTGCCCCGTTACAAATTTTCACGAGGGCTCATTTTTATGCAAATCAAATCTATTATCAGAGCCTGTGAATTGGGCAAGCCCCGGCGAAAATTTGTAACGGGGCGTGCCCAAAATTTGCGGCAAGATAGAGCATTGCAAAAAGGGTGTCAAGGTAAGATGGCCAATAGCACAAATGAATGGTAGAAAGGTGTTAATTTTTGAGATGCAAGACAAGATACCCGGAAGTTCATGCTTATGAATTCATGTGCTATATATTGAAATATAAAGGGTAAAAATCTTTTTAAAAAACGCGGTGTTGTAAGTTGACTGGGTATTATTCGTATGATATATAACCAGCACGTAAGCGAAATGGATATTTAGCTAACTCTTTGATATTACAAAACAATCCAGCCGTCGGCCCGGGGAGTGCTGGTGGTTAGGAGTTAGAAAAAAGGGAGGTTGTTCTATGTCGTCAGAGAAACGATCGATGCTGAATCCGGAATTCAAAGTTGGGGATGTGGCAGTTTATCCGGCCCATGGAGTAGGTAAGGTCCATTCCATTGAAGAGCGTGAGATCGCCGGCAGCACTCAGCAATTCTATATCTTAAAGATTCTGGACAGCGGCATGACGATCATGGTCCCGACGTCGAATGTGCGCAACGTCGGACTGCGTGAGGTTATCAACGAAAGTGAAGTGGATGCCGTCTATGATATCCTCCGCGAGCGGGATATCTCAATCAATGAACAGACATGGAACAGGCGTTATCGTGAATATATGGATAAGATCAAGACTGGATCGGTCTATGAGATTGCCGAGGTATTAAGGGATTTAATGCTCCTCCGCTATGAGAAGGAACTCTCCTTTGGTGAGAGAAAGATGTTGGATACCGCAAGGACGCTCACCATCAAGGAGCTTGCGATTGCTCAGGATGAGGATGAGGAGGTCATTGCAGAGGAGATAGACAAGATTTTTGAGGAAGATTAATCTGTAAAGGGTCCGAAAAGGGGTTGGGGATAAAAGTGGGGGTGCCCTGGATGGAAATTGGGCGCCCCCATTTCTTTTTATCTTGCGAGGATCTGAGATTAGTCCTAGGAAGCCTTTTATGAAGGTAGCGGTCATCATTGCAGCAGGTGGTATTGGAAAAAGAATGGGCATGGATAGGCCCAAGCAGTATTTGGATCTCTTGGGAAGGTCAATCATCTGTCATACCCTTGAGCGGTTTGCTCATACGCCGGACATCACAAAAGTGATTGTCGTTTTGCCGCCGGCGGATGTGAAGACCTTTGAGAAGGAATTTCTAGAAACTTGTAAGGATATTAAGAACTGCGAGGTGACGGCGGGTGGCGAAAAAAGGCAGGATTCGGTCAGAAACGGGCTCAAATTGGTGCCAAATGATTATGACATTGTCCTTGTTCATGATGCCTGCCGCCCATTCATAAGCCAGAGCCTTATTGAAGAAACGATTAAAGCGGCATGGAAAGAAGGTGCGGCAATCGTAGCCGCACCGCTAAAAGAAACAATAAAAAGAGTTTCCAATGATGGCCATATTTGTGAGACAGTGGATCGCCTGTTTCTTTGGGGCGCGCAGACACCACAGGCGTTCCGTTGCAGCTTGCTAATGCGGGCGATGGATGCTGCCTATCAAGATGGTTTTTGGGGGACCGATGAGGCAACCCTGATCGAGCGGATAGGTTTCAAGGTAAGGATTATCAAAGGAGATTCAAGAAATATCAAGATCACAACACCGCAAGATCTTGTTATAGCAAGGGCACTTGCGGAATCATGGCCGGAAAAATAATTATTCACCGCAGAGACGCAGGGGACGCAGAGAAAAAATTTCGTTAGATCGCGAGATCGTGAGGTCGTAATATCGCCTAATAATTTCCTAGCGAACTCACGATCTCACGAGGAAATTCTCTGTGCCTCTGTGGTGAAAGTGGTGAGTTGGTTACATTCATATGCAAAGAATCGGAATTGGATACGACGTCCATAAACTTGTCGAGGGCAGAAAACTCATCCTTGGCGGAATAGAGATTCCCTTTGAAAGGGGACTTCTTGGCCATTCAGACGGGGACGCGCTTTTGCATGCCATTGCGGACGCCCTGCTTGGCGCCTTGGCACAGGGTGACATCGGTAAACATTTTTCAGACACCGATCCCGCCTATAAAAATGCAGACAGTGCAATGCTTTTACAAAAAGTCGTCGGGATGGTAAAAGAAAAAGGTTATGGCATCGTCAATATGGATGCGAATGTCATAGCCGAAAAACCCAAGTTCGGTCCCCATTTTCAAAAAATGAGGAGACGCGTTGCCGAGATCCTTGGTGTTGGCGTTGAAAATGTGAGCCTCAAGGCGCGCTCGAATGAAGGATTAGATGCCGTTGGCCGCGGTGAGGCAATCGCTGTTCAGGCCATCGTTCTTTTGGAGGTCGTCGGCAAAAGCTGAAAGCTCAAAGCTGAAAGGTCAAAGCTCGAAGCTCGAAGCTCAAAGCTGATAGCTAACAGGGCATTCAGGAGTATACATGTCACTTGCAGTTTATAACACGCTAACCGGAAAAAAAGAGGAGTTCATTCCCCTTGTGCCCGGAAAGATCGGGATGTACGTATGCGGCATCACCGCCTATGATTCCTGCCATCTCGGTCATGCCCGCGCGGCCATCGTCTTCGATACAATTGTCCGCTACCTAAGATACAAAAGGTTTAATGTTAAATATGTCCGCAACTATACGGATGTTGATGACAAGATCATCAACCGCTCAAACAAGGAAGGCATCTCCTGTCAGGAGATATCGGAAAGATACATCGATGAATATGAGCAGGACATGAAGGGCCTTAATGTTCTCTCACCGGACATAAAGCCGAAGGCAACGGAACATATCAATGAAATGATAGAGGCGGTGAAGAAACTGATCGATCGCGGCTATGCCTACGAATCCAGCGGTAGCGTTTATTTTAGTGTCCGCAAGTTCGAAGGTTACGGAAAACTTTCCGGTAAAAAGATTGAAGAGCTTGAGGCGGGCGCACGCGTTGAAGTGGACGAGACAAAACAGGATCCACTCGATTTTGCCCTCTGGAAGGCCTCCAAACCCGGTGAACCAAAGTGGCCGTCGCCGTGGGGAGATGGCCGGCCGGGCTGGCACATCGAGTGTTCTGTGATGAGCAGCAAGTATCTGGGACAGCCCTTTGACATACACGGCGGCGGGCGCGATCTTGTATTCCCCCACCACGAAAACGAAATTGCTCAGGCAGAGGCCGCATTAGGCTGCCAGTTTGTCAGATACTGGCTCCACAACGGCTTCATCAATATAAACGCAGAAAAGATGAGCAAGTCGCTGGGTAACATCAAGACGATACGCGAGATCAGAGATGTCTTTGATTCAGAGGTAATCCGCTATTTCCTTTTGTCAAATCATTACAGATCGCCGATAGACTACACAGAGGAAAATATCAGAAACGCCGAAAGGGCCCTGACCGGTTTTTATGTCTCATATGATCTAATAAATAAATGCGCATCTAAGACTACTACTGATGTGAAGACTTGTCAGTTAAGCAAGGACGAAGCAGCACTCATAAAAAAAGTGGAGGTCTTAAAGGGTCGTTTCGAAGAGGCGATGGACGATGATTTTAACACGGCGCTGGCAGTTGGTTTGATCTTTGACGCCTTGGGCGAAGTGAGCGGATATATGGTAAATAAGAAAAATGCCCAATCCGAGGCAGCAAGGTCAATCTGCACTGCATTTGTAAATGCGATAAGTGGCGGTATCAGCGACGTATTTGGTTTTTTTGGCTCTGCACCACCTGAGTTTCGTGAGAGGCAAAAGCAGTTCGGGATCAGGCGTTATAATCTGGATACTGCAAAGATCGAATCCCTTATCGCTAAGCGCCGTGAGGCTAGGAAATCAAAAAACTTCGCTGGCGCAGACGAGATCCGAAATGAGCTCAATGCAATAAACGTCGAGCTCAACGACCGTCCGGATGGAAGCACGGAGTGGTTCATTAAATCCTAAAAGCCAAGCTCTTTCAATAGGTTATCTGCTGTATGCTTGGGGCTTTTGGCTACTTGCGGGGGGCGGCGTATAGCTTAGTTGGGCTACCCCTTGAGGGGTGGTGTAGATACAAAAAGATTGACATGCTGGCTTAAGGCAGGGTAGTTGCACCTAAAATATCACCAGCCTGCTTTCGAGCACTTAAGCATATTGCTAACGTACTCTTTAGCAGCTCACAGCAAAAGGAGTTTGTATGGGGAAGAAGATTTATGTAGGGAATCTACCCTACACCGCGACCGACGATACATTAAGGCAGCTCTTCGCTGAAATCGGCACGGTAGAAAGTGCACAGGTTATCATGGACCGCTATTCCGGTCGCAGCAAGGGCTTCGGCTTCGTGGAGATGTCCAATGATACCGAAGCGGGAGAGGCCATCAGTCGGCTTAACGGCAAAGATCTGGAAGGAAGGGCATTGACCGTTAACGAGGCGCGGCCGATGGAAAAGCGTGAAGGCGGTCGGGGGGGCGGCGAAAGAGGCGGCCGCGGTGGATTCGGCGGCAATCGGGAACGTAAGCAGCGCTGGTAATTATAGTAATTCAAAAATAAGGCGTCACAATCCGTTTTAGGATTAGTGGCGCCTTTTTTATTATTTAAACATCGCTTGATCATATATACACGGTATGATTCAAATCTGATCTATGGCCCCATTTCGCCTCACTACTGAATTTGAGCCCAAGGGCGATCAGCCGCAGGCAATCGAGAAGCTCACCGAAGGCATCCTTAAGGGAAAGAAGCATCAGGTCCTGATGGGGGTGACGGGTTCCGGAAAGACCTTCACCATGGCCCATGTCATCGCCAATATCGGAAAACCCACTTTGGTCATGGCGCCGAATAAGACGCTTGCCGCCCAGCTCTATGCGGAGTTCAAAGAGCTCTTTCCCGAAAATGCCGTCGAATATTTCATCAGCTACTACGATTACTACCAGCCAGAGGCGTATCTGCCGGCACAGGATCTATATATAGAAAAGGATTCGGCCATCAATGAACAGATAGACAAGCTGAGGCACGCCGCGACTCACAGTCTGCTCACAAGGCGGGATGTGATCATCGTTGCATCGGTTTCCTGCATCTACGGCTTGGGATCGCCGGAGGCCTATCAGGGGATGTTGGTGCGCCTGGAGGCGGGAAGGCCTATGGACAGGCAGGAACTCCTCTTAAAACTCGTGGAGATCCAGTATGAAAGAAACGATTATGATTTCCACCGCGGGACATTTCGCGTCCGCGGTGATACAGTGGAAATCTTCCCGGCATATGAAGACGCAAAGGCGGTCCGGTTTGAGTTTCTCGGCAATGATCTAGAGCGGATTATTGAAATCGATCCACTAACGGCAAAGAGAATCGGCAGACTTGAGGAAGTTGCGATCTACCCGGGAAGCCATTACGTCACGCCGAAGGAGCGTTTACAGCAGGCCATCTACGGCATCAAGCAGGAGCTTGAAGAGCGGGTACGCCACCTTCATGAACATGGGAAGGTGCTTGAAAAGGCGCGAATAGAACAGAGGACCAAATTCGATATCGAGATGATGGAAGAGATGGGTTACTGCAAGGGGATCGAAAACTATTCGCGTTACTTGACCGGCAGGAAACCCGGAGAGCCGCCGCCGACACTCATCGAATATTTTCCCCGCGATTTTCTAATCTTCATAGACGAGAGCCACATCTCTGTGCCGCAGATCGGCGGGATGTATCATGGCGACCGCTCCCGCAAAGAAACGCTGGTTGAATATGGTTTCAGGCTCCCTTCTGCGCTCGACAATCGCCCGCTGAGGTTTGATGAATTTGAGTCATTGGTAAATCAGGTGGTCTATGTATCGGCGACACCTGCCGATTTCGAACTGGGCAAGGCAAAAGGAGACGTCGTTGAGCAGATTGTGAGACCCACAGGTTTAATAGACCCGGCAGTTAAGGTCTGCCGTACGGAAGGGCAAATGGACGATCTCTTAAGGGAAATTCAAAAGCGCGTTGACGTTAAGGAGCGCGTCCTTGTCACAACCCTCACAAAAAGGATGGCGGAGGAGCTGGCTGATTATCTTCGCGAGCATGGGGTCAAGGTGCGCTATCTCCACTCTGATGTCGAGTCTCTTGAACGGGTCGAAATATTGCGTGCGCTGCGCAGGGGGGAATTTGACGTCCTTGTCGGCATCAACCTTTTGCGCGAGGGCCTTGATCTCCCAGAAGTCTCTTTGGTCTGCATCTTGGACGCGGACAAAGAGGGATTCCTCCGTTCTGAACGTTCTCTCATCCAGACCTTTGGGCGCGCGTCGCGAAACGTAAATGGAACCGTAATTTGCTATGCCGACAACATGACGAATTCGTTAAGCCGCGCAATTGCAGAGACAAACCGCCGCCGCAAACTCCAGAAGGCATATAACGAAAAACATGGCATCACGCCGGAGACGATCAAGAAAAAGATCAGCGACGTCCTTCACTCGATCTATGAGGCAGATTATCCGACTGTGTCGGCAGTTGAGGACAAAGAGGAAGCTCCTCTTGAAGAAATTCCAAGGTTTGTGGAACGCCTCCGCAGCCAGATGCTTAAAGCCGCAAAGCGCCTGGAATTTGAAGAAGCCGCCCGAATCCGCGACAGGATCATTAACCTGGAAAGACATTCCCTGGGTCTCAAGTGATAGAATTGCTTGATATTCTTCAAAAATAAGTTTAAAAAAGCAAAACATACTCAACCCGCCTCCCCTATCAAGGGGGTTGAAGGTGCAAGCTGCGGCATCAATCAATTTGAAAGGAGATGTTATTATGAAGAGACTCCTTGGGGTAGTAGCACTGGCGCTTATTATCGCCGTCCCTGCGGTTGCGAAGGCCCAGACCACCGGTTATGACGGTGGATTTTTCGTTAAGAATGACGAAGAGACCTTCAAACTCAAGATAACAGGCCGTGTCCAGCCCAAGATTGCATTTCAGCATGAAACACTCGATGATCCGGCAACCGGTCATTACAAGAACAGGTCGTCCTTCTCAATGCGGCGGGCGGAGCTGGGGTTTGCAACTACAATTCAGGATCAGCTCACACTTCGCATCGGTCTAAAACACTCCACCAACTCCAAAAACTTCGAGACGGCAAACGTCTCCTATGCAACGGCAAGCTTTGAGGTGATTCCGGAATTTGTAGTCACAAGCGGCATGGTCGGCCTTCCCTTAAGTATCATGGCCGAGACCAGCTCCAAGTGGTTTCTCCTGAATGACCCGCCGATCACAGAGCTTCAGGATGACGGCCTCAAGGATTTCACCATCGCGAGATCAAACTTTGCCGTCCCTGATGGCCTGGGCGTCAACTTTGCAGGAGATATCTCAAAATTTTTCTATTCTTTCAGCATTGTTAACGGTGCTGAGAGCAATTACGCCTTCAATCTTAATAATAGATTTTCATTCGGCGCGCGGGTTGGTTATAACATCTTGGATCCAGTTCCCGGCTCCATGACGGATTTTGAATGCTCAAGCAAGCCAAAGTTGACGGTCAGCGTCGGCAGCATGTATCAGGCCAAGCGCACCGATCCCAACGTGAACGCCGATATCAAATATATGTGGACATCAAGCCTCGGCGTGGCGCTTCGCTGGGGCGGTTTTGCATTCACCACAGAAGGATATTATCGTCGCACAAGAGTGACCAATCCGGGCACTGCAGTTTGGGCAAGACCGAAACTTGATGACCTCGCTTATTATGCAGCGGCGGGATATTATATCATCCCTAAAAAGCTTGAGATCGCAGCGCAGGCGGCCCAAATATTACGTGAAGGACCCGATAACAACGCAAATTCGTTCGGCGGAGGTCTTAATTATTATGTCTTTGATAATAATTTTAAGATCCAGTTGTCCTACATCTGGACCATGGATTATGACGATATGTGGGGTGCCGGTGCCAACAACCACATCCACAACATTTCGCTCATGACCAGCGCATTGTTTTAGAGAAAGAAGCCAAGAAGTTAAGAAGCAAAGAAGCTGAGAAAAAAACTTGTCGTCAACGAAGCTATTTTTGTATCTCAGCTTCTCAGCTTCTTGGCTTTTCTGCTTCTCACATGAATCTCTCCGATAAAATAATCCAATTTCCTGCAAAACCAGGGGTCTATCTCTTCAAAAATAAAAAAGGGGAAGTGCTTTATGTAGGCAAGGCAATCTCGCTTCGCAGCCGAGTCGGGAGCTACTTTACAAAACCCAAGGAACAGGGTTCAAAGATCAATTTTTTGCTCCGAAGGGCGGAAGATATTGATTTCATCATTACAGATAATGAGAAAGAAGCGCTGCTCCTCGAAAATACGCTGATCAAAAAGCATCGTCCCAGATACAATATCCAGTTAAGAGATGATAAAACCTATGTCAGCGTGCGGCTTGGTTTGAATCATCCCTTTCCGGGTATTTCCATATTGCGGAGGGTTTTGAAGGATGGCGCCGCGTACTTCGGCCCTTTCGCATCATCACAGGCGGCGCGTGAGACAATCAATTGGGTAATCAAATCCTTTAGGATCCGCACCTGCAGAGACCGCGAGTTTGCCAATCGTGTGAGACCCTGCCTTGAGTTTGATCTTGGCCGTTGCAGCGCTCCGTGTGTTGGAAAGATTTCAGAGACAGAATATGGCGAATGTGTCGATGAAGCCCTCATGTTTCTTAAAGGAGCAAGCCAGGAATTGATCAAGAGGCTTCAAGAAAAGATGCAGAAGGCCTCTGCCTTAATGCATTATGAAGAGGCGGCAAGATTTAGGAATACCATAGAAAACATCAAGGAAACACTGTCGCGCCAAAAAGTTGTCGTCCACGCAGGTGGCAATCATGATGTTGTCGGGCTTGCCAGTGAAAAAGGGCATGTGGCAATCTGCATTCTAATGGTCCGCGGGGGCGTTTTGCTTGACCGCAGGATGCATGCGGTGAGCGCTGTAGAGCCCGATATTGGAAGGATTCTGGAATCGTTTCTCCTTGAACACTATGCTTCCGGAAGCGATATTCCCCCGCGCGTATTTTGTTCTCATCGGCTGGAAGGTCACTTTGCCATTGAGTCTATTTTGAGCGAAAGGCGGGGCGGGCCCATTCGCATCGTGGTTCCAAAGAGGGGTGTATTTCTGGACATGGTGAGGCTTGCGGTAAAAAATGCCGTTGAGACGATGAAGTCAAGGCTTAGTCAGGGCGATGAGATTGAAAGGTTGTTGATGCGACTTCAAAAAAAATTGCGGCTTCCAGGGACCCCCGAGACCATTGAGTGTCTGGATATATCAAATCTCATGGGTCGGGAGGCATATGGTTCGCTTGTCGCCTTTGTCAGGGGAAGACCGGAAAAATCCCGTTATCGTCTCTATACAATCAGGACGCTTCAAACGCCGAATGATTATGGAATGATGAGAGAGGTTTTAACAAGGCGATTTAATCCCCCCCTCCCCCCTTTAGAAAAGGGGGGTAAGGGGGGATTTGAAGAACCTGATCTTCTCCTAATTGACGGCGGCAAGGGTCAGTTAAATATAGCAAAGAAGGTTTTGAGTGAATTGGGCTTACAGGATATTGCAATCGCGGCTATAGCGAAGTCGGACGAGAAGGGAAAAGATCAAATTTTTCTGCCGGGAAGGAAAAATTCTGTCCAATTCAAACGCGGATCTACAGAAAAACTCCTGCTTGAGCGCATCCGCGATGAGGCCCACCGATTTGGCATAACAGCGCATCGAAAAAAACGGGTGCGCGAGCTCTTAAAGTAGAAAAACCAAAAAAAAGACAATTTTTTGACGCCACAAAGTATCTTTTTACCAATCTGGTAAAACCTAAACAGCCCCTTCACAAAAAGAAGAAACGATAAATCAATGCGTTGTGAGACCATCCCAATCCATGCTCATTGGCACGTCTCTTGCTTTAAAGAAGCGTGGAGGACAAGGCGATGGACGGCGATCTTAAAAGACCTGATGAGCATACACTTGAAAAAGCCTTACTGGAGAGCTGGGGGGAGCTCTCCTTGATGAATCCTGTGGTCCTTTCGTGCGGAGGAATCTACATCCCCCATCAGGGTGATGTACGAAGGATCAGTTATCATATTCTTACAATGCCCAATGAGACGGAGCCGGTGAAGGTTTTCACGGGTATTCGTCCGCGGAATATTTTGATGAAGGTGCTGGCGAAGGAATCAATGAACTAAACCAAACTCCTTTCCTTTTGTTGTGGGAGGGCCGCTCGATGTGGGTGGCCCTTCTTTTTTGACTTTGTAGGTGCATTAAAAAACTCGACGGCTCTCGGCCAACTCTTCTCAGGTCCTTTTGCCACCGCATGATCTAGCGTACTTGGTTGCAAGCCAGGAGCCTTCGAAGAGTTGTCCTACGCCGCCCAGTTTTTTAAATGTGTCTCACAAATTCTAAAAAAGCCTTTTGATCGATTCAGGATATGGTTTTTCGACGATGCCCATGTCGGTAATGATCGCAGTTACAAGTTCCGCCGGTGTGACATCGAATGCCGGGTTTATAACATCCACATAATCAGGGGTGATTTGATATGTGCCGATTTTCTGGACCTCGGCATGGTCGCGTTCTTCAATGGGAATCTTTGATCCATCAGAAATGCTGGGATCGATGGTGGAGATCGGCGCCGCGACATAAAATGGAATATTGTGTTTCTGTGCAAGCACGGCAATGCTGTAAGTGCCGATCTTATTGGCGAGGTCACCATTGGCCGCAATGCGATCTGCGCCTACGATAACGGAATTTATTTTGCCCTGCTTCATGAGTGTGCCGGACATATTATCAGTAATAACGGTCGTTTTTATGCCGTGCTTCTGAAGCTCCCATGCGGTGAGCCTTGCACCCTGCAGCAATGGTCTTGTCTCATCGGCAATAACATGGATGCGCTTTCCGGCTTCGGCGGCTGTGTAGATGATGCCGAGGGCTGTTCCGTAGCCGGCTGTGGCAAGACCGCCTGCATTACAATGCGTCAGGACGGTATCGCCATTCTTCAAAAGGGTCTGGCCGAATCGGCCAATTTTCCGGTTCGATTCGATGTCTTCCTGATAGATCTTAAGCGCTTCAAGTTTTAGCAGATGAATGATCTCTGTAATGGAGCGGTCCTTGTTTGCCATGGCGCACGCCTTCATTCGCTCGAGGGCCCAGAATAGATTCACGGCCGTGGGCCTCGTTGCTGCGATCCTGTTGGCGACGGTGAGAATCTTTTCATAGAAGGAGCTGAAATCCTTGACACCAAAACCCTGTGCGCCGAGGGCTACTCCCATGGCGGCGGCAATACCAATTGCAGGTGCGCCGCGAATCACCATATTCTTGATCGCCTGGGCAATACCCAAGTAATCTTCGTACGTGACGTAGACCTCTTTCAGAGGCAGCTGTCGCTGGTCCAGGATCACAACCTTGTCATCTTTCCATTCGATGGTTTTGATTAGGTCCATGATAAGTGCTCCATAATTGCCGATTAGGACGGCGCGAGACTTTCGCACAGCGACTCGGCTTGCAATCAACTATGCTAGTTTGCTCAAATTTCAGAGAGGAGCGAGCAGAGAGTGTCGCGCCGTCCATTTCTGTTATATCAACTTCTTTTTGAGAAGTTCATTTACAATCTTCGGATTCGCTTGTCCTTTCGTTTCTTTCATAACCTGTCCTACGAAAAAGGCGAGGAGTGCAGCCTTTCCCGCCTTGTATTGGCCAACCTGCGCGGGGTTGCCCGCTATGACTTGGTCAACAACAGCTTCAATTGAAGATGCATCACTCACCTGCTTTAACCCCTTTTCGTTTACTATGGCATCCGGCGCCTTGCCGGTTTTGTACATCTCTTCAAAAACCTCTTTAGCGATCTTGCCGCTTATTGTTGCATCATCTATCATCCTCACAAGTGAGGCTAGATTGGCGGGGGAGATAAGACAGGCAGATGGCTCTTTGTCATCATTTTTAAGTTCGCGCAATAGCTCGTTCATGATCCAATTCGCGATTTTTTTGGGTTCATGATATGATTTGACGCAACTTTCGTAATAATCGGCCAGTGACTTTTCATCCGTCAATACCTGAGCGTCATAGTCGGTGATGCCGTATTCTTTGACAAAACGAGCCGCCTTATCCTCGGCCAGCTCGGGAAGTGTCTTGCGAACATTTTCAATCCAGTCGCCGTCGACGATGAGCGGCAAAAGATCAGGATCCGGAAAATATCGATAGTCATGGGCCTCTTCTTTTGTGCGCATGGACAGAGTTTTTTGGGCTGCATCGTTCCAGAGAAGCGTTTCCTGCGCCACTTCCTTGCCTTCGTTTAGGAGTTTTGTCTGCCTCTCGATCTCGTAGGCGAGCGCCTTTTCAACCGCCTTAAAAGAATTTAGATTTTTGAGTTCGGTCCGTGTTCCGAATTTTTCTGTTTGAACCGGCCTGATTGAGATGTTGGCGTCACAGCGGAAATTACCCTCCTGAAGGTTTCCCTCGCAAACGTTAAGATAGACTAGGATGTTTCGGAGTTTGCGGAGATACGCCCCCCCTTCCTGCGGAGTTCTGATATCCGGGCCGGATACAATTTCGATCAAAGGAACACCGCAACGGTTGAAATCCACATGACTTTTTTCCGGATGACCATAGTCGTGGAGCAGCTTGCCCGCGTCTTCTTCGAGGTGAAGGCGTGTAATAGAAATGCGCCTTTGGCCTTCACCTGTTGAAATATCCAAATACCCGCCCAGACATATAGGCAGTGCGTGCTGCGAAATCTGATAGCCCTTGGGCAGATCAGGATAAAAATAATTTTTGCGTGCGAAGACACTCTTTTTCTGGATCTGGCCGTGAATGGCAAGGCCTGTTTTAATCGCCATCTCAACGGCTGCCTTGTTTATGACTGGGAGCGTGCCCGGCTGTCCCGTGCAAACGGGGCAGATCATGGTGTTTGGCGATGCATTGGCATTAGTCGGACACGCGCAAAACATCTTGGACAGCGTCTTGAGCTGTGCATGAACCTCCAGACCTATGACGGATTCGTATTTCATACTTTATTCGCGATATCACGATCTCGCTATCTTAAGATCTCACTATCTAACGACCGGTTTCCTTTTGTGCCATTCGGTTGCCTGTTCGTATGTATATGCGATTCTGAGCAGTGTTTCTTCACCCAATGGTTTTCCAATAAGCTGCATTCCAATCGGCAGTTGGGAATTTGTAAACCCGCATGGAACAGAGATGCCCGGCAGGCCGGCAAGGTTCACAGGGATCGTAAAGATATCTGACAGATACATTTTCAGCGGATCGGCAAGCTTTTCGCCGAGCCTGAATGGTGGCGTCGGCATCACGGGTGTTATGATAGCATCACATTTTTTAAAGGCCTCGAAGAAATCCCGCCCAATGAGCGTCCGCGTTTTTTGCGCCTTGAGGTAGTAGGCATCATAGTATCCGCTTGAGAGCACGTAGGTCCCGATGATGATTCGCAATGTCACCTCAGGTCCAAACCCTTCTGTCCGGCCCTGCTCATAAAGTTCGCTCAAGTCCTTACACTTTTTTGCGCGGTGTCCGTAACGGATCGAATCATAACGCGCGAGGTTCGCGGATGCCTCTGCGGGTGCAATGATGTAATAAGTCGGCACCGCGTACTTTGTGTGCGGCAGGGAGATCTCCACGCACTTGGCTCCCAGCCCCTTTATTATTTCTGATGCATTTCGAACTGCATCTGCCACTTCACTATCAATGCCTTCGACAAAATATTCCTTTGGAATGCCGATGGTAAGGCCTTTGACATCAGGGACGAGGGCTTTGGTGTAGTCCGGAACGGGTGTGTCAAGTGAAGTTGCGTCACTTGGATCAAAGCCGGCGATGATATTTAAAAGCATGGCGCAGTCGGTGACGTCCTTGGTCATGGGACCCACCTGATCCAGTGACGAGGCGAATGCGATGATGCCGTATCTGGAGATGCGGCCGTAAGTTGGTTTCAAGCCCACAATTCCGCAGCATGACGCCGGTTGCCTGACGGATCCGCCGGTGTCTGTGCCGAGCGACGCAACACATAGATCTGCAGCAACAGCGGCGGACGATCCGCCGCTCGATCCGCCGGGGACAAAATCAGGGTTCCACGGATTTTTGACGGGGCCAAACGCGGAATACTCGTTGCTGGAGCCCATCGCAAATTCATCCATGTTGAGCTTTCCCATGATAATCGCACCTGCATTTATCAGTTTTTGAACCGCAGTTCCATTGTAAGGCGGCACGTAACCCTTGAGTATCTTTGACCCGCAGGTGGTCGGGATGCCTTTCGTGACGAAGATATCTTTGAGCGCTATCGGGATGCCGGTCAGCGGTGTTACATTCCCCTTTTTCTTAAACCGCCTGTTCGCCTCTTCGGCCTGTTTGAGTGCCAGATCTGTAGATCGCAGGAGATAGGTGTTGAGTGAAGGATCGATCCTCTCAATCCTGCGCATATAATCGCGTGTCAGCTCAACGGAGGAGACGTCTCCCCTGATAAGCTGCCGATGTAGAGATGCAATAGTTCTTTGATCCGATTGATTAGTCATGATTCGTCGATGACCCTTGGAACTTGGTAATACATACCATCACGCTCTGGGGCGCCGGCAATGATGTCTTCGACAAGCTTCGGTGCAACAATTGCATCATCACGCAGCCAGCCTTTGACTTCCATGGCATGGGACATTGGTTCAATTTTGCTCGTATCAAGTTCTTCCAGCTGTTTCACATAGGCAAGGATGGCAGAGGCCTTCTCAGTGTAGCGCGCAAGCTCTGTTTCGGGAAATGAGAGGCGGGCCAGATGAGCCATTTTTTTTATGGTTTCTTTCATATTATTTATTTTCATTCGCCGGAGCCTGCCCTGCTTGCCCGCCGAAGCCTTGGCGTAGGCGGGAGCAAAGTCGAAGGGTCTCAGGATGACAAACAAAATCAACATCGAAATATATCAAGAATCGATTCAAGAACATGGCTCTCTTCGCCGCAAAGCTTTTCCAACACACCGTCTTCCAGAAACACGCCGCCGCAATTGAAGCACTTGTGAACCGCCGTTCCCTTAAAGATAATTGTCTCAAGTTCGAAGCCGCATTCCGCACAGCGCCGCCAATGCAGGTTTTTGAGCTGATCTAGCTCCTCTTTGGCGAGCTTGAGCCTTTTTTCCTCGGCAATCTTTCGCTTCTTAATAACGTCTAGTTTTCCAAAATATCCTGTTTCCGGATGCGGACGCTTAGGCATAGACACCTCGCAGAAAAACAAGTCCAAAATCCGAATATCGAAATCCTAAACAAATTCCAATGACAAAATTGGACCCGCCGGCGTAGGGCATCTTTTCGTAGCTTCCCGGCTTAGATAAAAGCCCGCCAGATTATGAAATAGCAGAGGGAAGCGAGAAAAGATGGCCGAGAGCCGGCAGGCATAAATTCACAATTAGTATTTCGTGCTTCGAATTTTCATTATGGATTCACTATCTTGCATATGATACAAAACACAATATGTATTCTATCACAAGTGTCTTTCCAAACTGGGTTTATTACCTACTTGCCGGCTTCCTGGGCGCCTGTCTGGGCAGTTTTCTTAACGTGTGCATCGTCAGGATTCCAAACGAGGAATCAATTGTCTGGCCACCTTCTCATTGCCGCTCGTGTGACCATCCGATTGCCTGGTGGGAAAATATTCCCGTTCTCAGCTATATTATTTTGAGGGGGCATTGCCGTCATTGCGGACATCTAATTTCACCAAAATATCTCATAGTTGAGCTCATCACCATCGGATTGTCCTTGGCAACTTGGTGGCGTTTTCATGACGTGCGCCACTATTTAGCCTTCTTTTTCCTCCTCGTTGCCCCTTTAATTGTCATTTCCTTTATCGATCTTAAACATCGGATCATTCCGGATGTCATTTCGCTTCCAGGCATTATTGCCGGTTTCGGTGCAAACGCCCTCTTTGCATCGCGAGGGGCCTATTCCCATGTCCTGCTCGACAGTGCGCTTGGAGTGCTTATGGGCGCCGGATTTCTTTATCTCGTGGCAACCGCATATGAAAAGCTAAAGAAAACCGAGGGGCTGGGCGGCGGCGATGTAAAGCTTGCCGCAATGCTCGGTGCCTTTTTTGGCTGGCGGGCTTCTATCTTTGTTTTGCTCGTAAGTTCTGTCATCGGTTCTTTCGTGGGCGTCATCTTGATTATCGTCATGAAAAAGAATGTGAAATATGCCATTCCCTTTGGACCCTTCCTTTCTTTGGGCGGTCTTGTCTATCTCTTCTTTGGTCAGAGATTGATTAATTGGTATCTGGGGTTTTTTATATAACAGTAATATAATTAATATATTATATACTAAATTATATATAATAAGTTATATATTTTATAAAAATGCTTGACTATTTTGATGTTTTTGATGTATTGATAAACAAAAAGGATGGATAAATTTCTATGGAAGAAGGCAAGCAGAACAATGTGCGAAAGCTTCGCGAAGAATTATTAATGAGCAAGGCCGAGCTTGCCAGGAAGGCGGGTTTATCTGCGCTTACCATTGACCGCATCGAGAAGGGTATGAGCTGCCGCATGGATACCAAAAGAAAGATCCTTTTGGCCCTGGGACTCAAGCTGTCTGAAAAGGATCGCGTCTTTCCATAGAACTTGCTTATTGCATATCTTTGATGTAATTAAAGCGGCATGCACCCTGAACTTCTCAACAACTCCCTGTTCCTTCGTTACTACGTTCAGTGGCAAAAAAATCCCGATTCAATTGTCTTTGCTCCTATAGCCGACTATCTACTTTATTACGGCATGGCAGAAGATGCCTTAAAGATTTGTGATGAGGGATTAAAGCGTCATCCCAGGCTTACTGTAGGACACCTCATCATGGCAAAGGTCCAATTAAAACGAGGCAAATTGGATGAGGCTGAAGAGGCCTTAAGGATGGCACTGCAGATAACGCCAAAGAATCAGCGGGCGGAGGAACTGTTGGTGACAATCGAAGAGGCAAGAAACGGCCACCCGCTCGGAGATGATTTTGGTGCGCTCAATGTCGAGAGGCCGCCTCCTGAGACGGCTCAATCTATGCCTTCTGAATGGCAGACAATCACAATGGCGAAAATTTTCGCGCAACAAGGTCACATTGACAGGGCTCGGGAAATTTATCAGGCCATTCTTGAACGCGAGCCTCAGAATGAAGATGCCCGCCGGGGCCTCGCCTCGATTCATTCATGACAACAATCCTTAATAAAGAAAAGATTCTGGAGCAGGCCCGTATCTACGTGGATGAGGGAAAGTTTGACAGGGCCATTGGCGAATATGGGAAAATCCTCGCTGCTGATCCAGCCGATCTTCGTGTCAAACTCCGTGTGGCAGAGCTTTACACAAAGAGAAAGCAGATCAACGAGGCGATAAAAATCTATCGTGAGGTGGCGCAATTATATTCCAATGAGGGATTCTATCTGAAAGCGGTTACCGTCCTCAAAAACATCTTGCGATTAAACCCTACACTTATCGATGTGAATGAAATGCTGGCCGATCTTTACGAGCGGATGGGGCTGACTCAGGATGCCGTCAGACAATACAGCATCTTGGCCACCACTCTTGACCAAAAAGGAGACATGGAAAAAACCCTTGAGGTCCGCAGAAAAATAGTTGATCTCGATAAAAATTCGGAAACGGCACGCATCAAACTTGCAGAAATGTATCAGCGGCAGGGAAGGGATGACGAGGCGGTTGATCAATACGAAGCAATTGCGAAATTCTACGAGTCGGAAGGCAAGACGGATATAAGAATTGCCGATATCTATGAGAAGGTCTTGGCCCGTCGTGAAAATATTGAGATGCTAAAGGCGCTCTGCCGCATCTACTATAATGCAAATGAGAAGAAAAAAGCGCTTAAGTGGCTTGAAAAGGCGAAAGAAACGGCTTTGAACGATCCCGAACTTCTGGAGATGCAGGCCAAGATTTACCTTTCGCTCAATCAGCTCGAGACTGCGCGTGGGAAGTTTTTGGCGCTGGCCGAGCTTGAAAAGAATAACGGGCATATCGATGAGGCCCTCAAGGCCTATGCGGAGATCCTCATCATGATGCCGGGTGAGGATGAAAAGATCTTTAAACGCGCAGAGGATATCCGGCAAGGGGCAGCAGATGAGTTGAAAGTGATCATGCGTGAACGACGCAAAGAATTAATAGCCAGCGAGCGGCAAAAGGAAGAAGAGGGGCGCAAAGAAGAGGAAAGACGCATGGAAGAAGAAAGGCGCCGTGAAGAGGAAAAGCTCAAGGAAAAAGGTAAACTCAAGGGGCAGGAGAAACGTCCGCAATTGGAAGCGTCTGAAGTGATGGAGGAGACGCCAAAGCCAAAGGCGCCGAAAACGAAGCCTGCCCGTCGCGCCGCCCGTGAGCCAAAGAGGCCGGAAGTGCCGCCCCCAAAACCTGCAGTTCCCAAACCCCTTGCGGAGGCGAAGGTAGCGAAGTCTCTTTTACAGCCGTTTGATAAAGCCAAGGAGAAAGAGGCAGAAGCGGCCTTCGATCTTGGGAGCGTCTATTGGCGGATGGGTCTTTCAGATGAGGCAAAGGCGGAGTTTGAAAAGGCCCTCAGCGTTTATGATGAAATGGTCAAATATGGAGGCAAAGAGGAAATAAGGGCGCGACAGCGGTTAAAGGAAATACAATCATTGTTAAAGAAAAAACAACCGTCACAACCATCGCCGCAATTAGAAAAAAAGGCCGAATCACCAATTGCCCTTGAGACAAAGAAAGAGCCGGCGGCGAAGGCTAAAGAGCCGGAAGAGAAGTCGGCGCCGCCGAAGACAAAGAAGATATCCTACGTTTAAATGGGGGATATTCATGGATCATCTCGCATATTACAGTCTTAATCAGGAACCGTTTTCAGTCATGCCGCTGACCAATTTTTACTATCATAATGAGCAGCATGATCAGGCCTATCTCCGTTTAAGGCGGGCCGCGGAGGGTATGAAAGGACTGGCGGTACTGGTGGGCGACATTGGAACCGGCAAAACGCTTCTGGCGCGGCGACTTTTGGAAATGCTGCCGGAAAACCGTTTTGAAGTATCGCTCCTTGTGGTCTTGCATTCCGATGTGGACAGCGACTGGCTCGTCAGGCGGATAGCGGCGCAATTCGGCGTAGACGATGCCTCGGGAACTAAAGTTGAAATTATCGGTCGCCTGTACGAACGCCTCGTGAAATTCTCTGAAGAGGGAAAAAGCTGCGTGATCCTGATTGATGAAGCGCACATGCTGAGAAAATCCGAACTGCTGGAGGAAATCAGGGGGCTTCTCAACTTGGAGCTTCCCAATCAAAAGCTCCTCTCGTTTGTCCTGTTTGGAATGCTGGAGCTTGATCAAAACCTGAAAAGAGAACCCGCACTTGCGCAACGTGTGGCAGTTCGTTTTGAGCTCAAGAATTTTTCGCCGGATGTGGTTTCTGATTATGTCCGGTTTCGCCTCTTTCACGCCGGCTGCGAGAAACAGGTCTTTTCCGCAGAGGCGCTTAAGAAACTACATGAATACACGAACGGCAATCCCAGGCTCATCAACGTGATTTGTGACAACGCACTTTTTGAAGGTTTTGTCCGCCGCGCTCCGCTACCCATGCCGGGCCGCATAATAGAAGACGTCGCAGCTGACTTGGGGCTTAATCCATCCCAGTCAAAATCAGCTACAGGCTCGTGACGGCGGGCTGGTTTTCAGTTCGATGACGAATAAATACAAAAGCCGGGCGCTTGTCTTCATAAGTCCATATTCCTTCCACAATGACAATCTGCAATGGTGCAAAGGCAGGAAAACTTTCATTCGAAACGCCGCATCCTTCGGGGAGCTCAGGCGCGCTATTAATTTGAGCCTGCCCGATAATGGACCACTGCTCTTCTGTGGGTGAAAAGAAGGCGAAGGCCCCACCGGTGGGATCAACTATCTCCGCATTATAAATGCCGGCTGCAGTCAGTACCGCCTGATCATAGGCGTCGCGCCAATCTCCGTCCAGAAAGTTGCGGTCCTGTGCATCTGAAAAGATTTTATTTTGGGGATCCGAGGGATTGGTCGGGGCAAATTGACCTGGTGCCGATATGACGCTGTCGTAATAAGATGCAGACGGGTTTGCATTGAACGTATCGTAATCAACGTTGAAAAGGTTTGGCATTTCATTTGCCTCGATCAGATTGATGCGGTTTCGGATCACCGCACCAATTGCATTTCCGGTGGGACTTGAACTTTCAAGTGTCACAACGCCGTCCTTGAAGGATGATTCATCGTTGATCTGTGTGCCAGCCTCCGCAATAAGGATTTGAATGAGACGCTGCGGGGCAATTGTGACTTTATAAGCGTCAGGGAGATCCACACCGTCGATGAGGCATGTTACAGTAGCGTTTCCCGGGGCAACGGCGACAAGCAGCACGCCGTCACCTGCCGCGTATGAGTCGAAATCCGGTCGCGCTTCAATCTGCAGAACGTCGCTGTTTGTAAGACAGTCGAGCTGATGATCTGAGAGGTCGCGCTCGTGATCCATCTCGTCATAAATGACTAGCTCATCCCTTCCCGGATGAACACCGCCGACAGCGAGCGAAAATGATTTTGTCGGCTCAATGGCGCGATTATAGTTGTTTCCCCACGAAAATGGCCACATTGAAAAGCAGGATGTGAGAAAAAAAGAGACAAGAAAGGACACAATGATCAATCGCAAATATTTTTGTCTTTGCTGTTTCAAACCGTGTAAAGGTACCAATATCCTGAAAACTTATCAAGACAATGCGGCTGTCTTTTAACAAAGCCGGAGGATTGACACTCTATCGTGGCTCTGATACCCAGTATTTTTATGGAAAAGCAGAAGACCAAAATTGCAGCCGTTAAAGGCATGCACGACATTATGTCGCCTGAAAGCCGTCTCTGGGACGAGGTTGAAAAGACCGCGCATCGCGTCTTGTCGGCGTATGGTTACGAGGAGGTGCGGACACCGATTGTTGAGGCAACGGATCTGTTCGTAAGATCCGTCGGCGAGTCAACCGCCATTGTTGAAAAAGAGATGTATAGCTTTAAGGATCGAAACGGAGATGATTTGTCGCTCAGGCCCGAAGGAACCGCTTCTATAGTACGCGCCTACATTGAATCGGGAGCCGCCCTTTCTGAAACCATTGCACGTTATTATTACAAAGGGGCCATGTTTCGCCGGGAACGGCCGCAAAAAGGGCGTCAGAGACAGTTTCATCAGATAGGCCTTGAGCTTTTCGGTGTGGAAAGCCCCCTGGGCGATGTGGAGGTCATGGCAACATTTGCCCACCTGTTAGATGAGCTCAAAATCGACGGCGTCAGACTGGAGATCAATTCCATCGGATGCGATAAATGCCGCCCTGCGTACAATCGTCTGCTCCTCACTTTCTTGGAGAAGCACTCAGGTCACCTGTGCGAAGATTGTAAAAGGAGGATCGGGCGCAATCCGCTGAGGGTATTCGACTGTAAAAACGAATCTTGCGTCGAACAGCTCAAAACAGCCCCAAAGATCAGTCACTCTTGGTGCGATGTATGCGTCACAAATTTTGAAGGTGTCAAAGACGGACTCAAAACACTTTCAATTCCCTTTGTCTTCAATGAACGGATCGTCCGCGGTCTGGATTATTACCAGCGCACGGCCTTTGAGTTTACAACGGAAAAACTGGGAAGCCAGAACGCCATTGCGGCGGGAGGGCGATACGATGGGCTGGTGCGCGATCTGGGGGGTCCCGACGTACCGGGCGTGGGATACGCCATCGGCATGGAGCGCTTAATCCTTCTTTACGAACAACAGCATGGGAGACCGAAACCCAAGGAGGATCTTGTCTACTTTGCCGTCCTGGGCGAGAACACCGCAAAAAAAGTATTGTCGACCATCCAGATGCTGCGCAAAGACGGCGTCCGCGTGGAATGGGATTTTGGCGCAAAATCACTCAAGGCGCAGATGCGTCGTGCAGATAAACTGGGTGCTGAATCTGTTGTGATTGTTGGTGAAGATGAGATTGCAAGGGGTCATGCGATTGTGCGCGACATGCACGACAAGACACAGCACGAAGTGCGCCTGACTGATCTGCCGATGCATTTTGTGCAAATTGGGGGATGACTCGTGAGATCGTGATATCGTCAGATCGTGATATCGCAAAAACTTGTTAAACAGTTTTTTAAGCGATCTCGCTATCTCACGATCTAACCATCTCACGAAAAAATATGAAGAGAACACACACATGCGGCGAATTAACCGCTAAAAATGAAGGCAGGCGCGTTATCCTCACGGGCTGGGTTGATCAGCGGCGCGACCTTGGCGGCCTGATTTTTTTAGGTCTTCGTGACCGCTTTGGTGTCACGCAAGTTGTGATCAATCCTCAGGTTGCCCCCAAAGATGTTTGCGAAGCGGGATCGGGCCTGCGTTTCGAATACGTCATAGCTGTAGAAGGGGTGGTTGAAAAAAGACCCGAAGGGCAGCAGAATCGCGAGATGATAACAGGCGAGATAGAAGTTTATGCAGATCGCCTTGAAATTCTCAACGCCGCCAAGACGCCGCCTTTTTTGATCGAAGATAATATTAACGTCTCAGAAGACCTTCGCCTAAGATATCGCTATCTGGATTTGAGGAGGCCCCGCTATCAGAAAAACCTTTGGGTGCGCCACTGCGCAACGCAGGTCACACGCCGCTATCTTAGCGAAAAGGATTTTCTGGAGTTGGAAACGCCGGTGCTCACCAAGAGCACGCCCGAAGGTGCGCGGGATTACCTTGTGCCTTCACGGATACAACCGGGAAAATTCTATGCGCTGCCTCAGTCGCCTCAGCTCTTTAAGCAGCTATTGATGGTTGCAGGCTGCGACCGCTACTTCCAGATCGCCAAGTGTTACCGTGACGAAGATCTTCGCGCGGACCGCCAGCCGGAGTTTACACAGATTGATATCGAGATGTCTTTTGTCGATCGGGAGGACGTGTATCATCTGGTTGAAGGGATGCTCTCCACCGTCTTTCGCGAAGTTGTAGGCAAGGACATCAAAACACCCTTTGACAGGATCTCCTATGCGGATGCCAAGGCGCAATACGGCACAGATCGGCCGGATCGACGCATTCCTTTCAAACTGGTCACTGTAACGGACATCTTTCAGGGGTCCAATTTCAAGGTCTTCGCAGATGCTTGCGCTAAAGGGGATCGCATCAAGGGTCTCAAGGTATCGGGAAAAGAGGTCTCAAGAAAGGTCATCGATGAGCTCTCGGAATTTGTGAAAGGCTACGGGGCCGAGGGTCTTGCGTGGATCAAAGTGCAAGGCGATAAATGGCAGTCGCCGATAGCAAAATTCTTAAGTGAAGATGAAAAACAAAGGTTGACTGCCGCCATGGATCTGAAAGACGGCGACACTGCATTTATCATCGCCGATGAGCCGAAGATCGTGGATGATGCGCTTGGAAATTTGCGCATTCATCTTGGTGAAAGGCTGGGGCTGATCGATAAGAGCGGGTTCGATTTCCTCTGGGTGACTGATTTTCCGCTTTTGGAATGGAGCCCCGAAGAGGAGCGCCATGTAGCCTGTCATCATCCATTCACCAGCCCCAATCCAGACGATATTGGTCTTCTCGAGAGCAAGCCGGAAGCGGTTCGCGCACTTGCCTATGACATTGTGATAAACGGTTACGAGATCGGCGGCGGGTCGATTCGTATCCACAGGCGTGACCTGCAGACGAAGATCTTTAAGGTGCTGGGCATCTCGGAACAAGACGCCATTACAAAATTCGGATTCCTTCTTGAGGCCTTTGAATACGGCGCCCCGCCCCATGGCGGCATTGCCTTAGGACTTGATCGTCTGATTATGCTTCTGTGCGGCGCCGAATCGATAAGGGATGTTATAGCCTTCCCAAAGACTACAAGTGCCGCATGTCTTATGAGTGGAGCACCATCTGAAGTATCAGATGCCCAACTCCGCGAGTTAGGCCTCAATATTATCCGGTAACTCTTAGGATGCAGGAAACGCCGTCAAGGCAAGATGAGTTACCCGGCTCCTATTACTTTCAGGATGTTCGCCTTTCCTTCCTTAAAGAACGCAGTATGTCTTCCTGTATAATTTTATACGCAGCGCTGGTAAGTCTGCCGCTTGATTCGACCTTATTTAGCAATATTTGTCCCTTCTTTCCTGCAAGATTGATATATTCACGCGGATGCGCATCACTTTGTTTTATAGACAGATGTTTGCCGTCTCCCAAGGGATCCCGGAGATGAATTAACAGCTCATTCATGATTACAGTGTTCTTTAGGTTGCTTCGAACCTGCCTTTTCGATGGGTTGGGACTGATTGACTTGGGAGATACAAAGAGATGATGTATCTCTCCATTTATCTCAACCGAACGGCAATGGTTGTCCATTAAGGGCCCGATGACTATCTGATAGCGCCCGTAAGTTGCGTTTATAGTAAAGACGTGCACATCCCCCGGTTTCATCCGCTTTAGAGATTTCATCTGCCAGGTCAGGTTCTCAATGAACGAAGCATGCGATCTGTCGTATTTCATACATATCCCCCAACTTAATTTGATCGCAAAAACTATGCGACCAGACTAAAAAAGAGCAAAAGATATGCCATGAAATTGAAAAACCGGCTTTTTAAGTAACATCGCAAAATATATGATGATTGTGTATCCTGGGATGGCTTTTCTTGTCAAAAAAGTGATAAAAAACAGGGTCAAAATTGCTACAGCGGCAAATTTTTGGCAAACAATAAGATTCGCCACAGAGACACAGAGGAAATCTGCGCCTCTGCGGCGAATTCTATTTTGTGATCATCTATAGTAAATCGTAATCTTCCAGATTTTTGTGTCAAGAGTTGTCATTTTCCAAACTTCTTGCTAACGGGTTAAGAATGGAAATGCCAGCCACCCCCAGCGCTGCGCCGGCGACTTGGCGTTTTGCCTTTCGTACGCTGGCCGTCAAAAACTTCAGGTTCTTCTTCATAGGCCAGTCGTTGTCGCTTTTAGGCACTTGGTCTCAGGCGATTGCCCTTTCATGGCTTATCTGGCGACTTACAAACTCCGCGTGGTGGCTGGGTTTTGTGGGATTTGCCTCGCAGATTCCGGTCCTCTTTTTGGGTCTTGTGGGGGGCTTTATTGCCGATCGTTATCCCCGCCTGCCGCTCCTTATCACATCTCAGATCCTTTGTATGCTTCAGGCGATTATATTATCCATTCTTGCCTATTTAGGTGTTGTAGAGCTCTGGCACGTCATCGCACTTTCTTTGATGCTAGGGGTAGTCTACGCATTTGAATTTCCCTTAAGACAGGCGTTCGTGATGGATATGGTAGGGCGCGAACATCTTATCAATGCAGTGGCGCTCAACTCGGCCATGATCCATTCCACAAGGATCGTTGGTCCGGTCATCGCCGGTTTCATAATTGGTTTATGGGGCGAGGCGGCCTGCTTTGCCGTCAACGCCGCGAGTTTTATCTTTTTGATCGCAGCCCTCTTCATCATTGATCGAAGACAGCTTATAAAACAGGAGCAAAATGGCGCAACCCTCCGAGAGGCCATAGGCGAGGGTCTTAGTTACATGTGGACAAGGCCGAAGATGAGGGCGGCGCTTATTGTCGTAACAGTCATCAGTGGAATTGGCCTGATATACGTATCACTGATGCCCCTTTTTGTCGGCCGGATTTACGGAGGAACAGCGGTGCAGTTGGGTTGGCTTATGGGTTCATCAGGCGTTGGGGCGCTTGCCGGTGCGCTCTATCTTGCACGACGTCACGGCGCAGCCGGGCTCTTCCAGCTGATTATCCGATGCTCCATTGTCTTCTCTTGTTGCATCATCGTCTTTGCATGGCTTAGGAGTGTCTTTCTCGCGATGCTCATCCTGGCTGTTGTCGCCTTTTTCCTGACGATACTCTTTTCATCGGCCAACACCTTCCTTCAGCATGAAGTTCCAAATCAACTTCGCGGAAGGATGATGAGCATCTTTACAGTGACGTTTTTTGGTCTCTCGCCGATCGGCTCTATCATCGGTGGAGCAGTTGCAGAGGCAATTGGGGCGCCGATAACGGTTGCTATAAGTGGAATTGTCTGCTTACTGATAAGCGTGACCTTGCTAATGCGAACAAGAAATCGTGAAAGAATAAAATCCCCCCACCCCCCTTTTTTAAAGGGGGGGTCAGGGGGGATTTAGTTTGAATGTTTGTCCCACTGGTTATGTCATTATTATCTCATATTCCTCTATTCCCGGAATTTCGGCAGCTTGCGATTTCTGATGGATTAGTTTTTCACAAACTCTTTCAGGAGTATCCTCCAATCATTTCTGAATATACCTTTACGAATCTTTTTGCATGGATGCCTCAGTATGATTTTCAAATATCGCGCCGCAACGAGACACTGCTTGTCCTGACGAAGACATGCGGAAAAGGGGGCCTGTATCCTCCGATTGGTCCATCAAGTGCTGCGGACTTTGTTGGCCTACTCAAAGAGGCGCTTCGGCTCCATATCGCCGATCACTTTCACTTCGTGGATGAAAGGCTTGTGGAGGCGCTATCGCCTTTTGTATCTGAGCTTGATATCACGCCGGACCCCGATCAATTTGATTATATCTATTCGCGTGAAGACCTGGTCGGTTTGAGCGGCAACCGCTTTCACGACAAGAAAAATCTCCTGCGACAATTTGAACGGAAATACGATGCGGCGTTTGAACCCTTAACGGTTGCAACAATTGAGGAGGCCTTAAAATTTGAGCACAGCTGGTGTATCACTCGCGAGTGCGAAAAGGACCCAAAACTGTCGAAGGAGAAGTGTGCAATCTATCAAATGCTTTCCCACTTTGAGGTCTTACGACTCACGGGGGCTGCCGTTCGTTTTGAAGGCAGGATCATCGGGATTACGATGGGTGAGCCCCTCAATGAAGATACATATGTTGTTCATATTGAGAAGGCTGATGATTCCTACCGCGGCATCTATCAGTTTATCAACCAGCGTTTTGCCGCATCTATCGATCCGAAATATAAATGGATCAACCGGGAGCAGGATTTGGGGATACCGGGCCTGCGACGAGCCAAACAATCTTACAACCCCGCGAAGGTGGGAAAAAAATATATTGTGAGACTAAAAGCGTGACCGGCGGGAAAGATCGTCGCGGGTCAACCCATCCGGGCGTGTTTCGCGACCCACTGGGGAATGGTGCGCAGGCTGTAATAGGAAGCCATGGTGTGATAGCAGGTCGATGAGCATTTCGGCATGCAGGACTTCTTGACCTCCCTGAGTGCATTGGGGTCGAATCGCGGCTCCCAGATCTTCCCCCAATCGTAGTCGTAGGTGATCAGGTCGAAACAGGGGGAGAGCGTGCCGTCGGGGCGTATCAGGCCTCCGTTGTGGCCGGCTCGACAGTCCCACGGCCGGAGGTTCCCGCGCATCCTCTCCTTCATCGCCTGGAGGTGAGTGATCGAGTTGACCATGGTAAACCCTTCCCTCTCCCGTGCGATAAGCCAGTCCAGGAGCTCGTCAACCTCCTCATATTCATCCGGTGTGATCCCCAGGTTGAAATCCTGGTGCTTGAAGTGGTCGGTATTCACGATCTCCAGCGGCGCCTCGACGAGATGGTAGTCGGTTGCGATCCTGTGCTGGCGTGCGATCTCCGTGAGCAGCTTCACGTCCTTGATATTGGTCCGGCAGATGTTGATGTTGAAGAAAACGATGTAGCCCCACCTCTTCTGCTGCTTCATCAGGTACCGAAACTGGGGTTCGACAGCCAGCAGGGCCTTCGGCAGTCCCCTGCGGGGGGCGACGCAGTCCACCGCCAGGTTGATGGCCGCTACCCCGGCCCTCCCGGCCTCGTCTATGAACTTTTCGTCCAGGAGGTAGCCGTTGGTCGGCAGGTACATGAAAAACCCTTTTCCGCTCCCGTACCGTATGACCTCGAAGATGAAATCCGGGCGCACCAGGGGTTCTCCTCCCATGAGGGCCACTGCCCGGCAACCGACGGATTTGAGCCAGTCGATGGAAGACTTCGCCGTCTCCAGTGTCATCCCGGGGCGGTCGTTGTCGAACTGGAAGCAGTAATGGCAGTCGATGTTGCATTTCCAGTCCGTGAAGAGGTAACAGAGCATGGGCCGGAACCTGTCCTGATAAATGCGGGAATAGAGAAAGGGGATGAACCAGCGCCGGAAAGCCCGGATTCCGTTGAGGACCCGGTATTGGATTCTATCCAGCATGGCACCCTTCCGAATTCACGGATAAGAGCAGGGCTAGACCGATCAAGCGATCACGCACTCGGCACCTTACCATCATATAAAAACAACCGCCGCCAATGATCCATGGTTCAGATATTTTCATTTGATTTTTGTTGATGATTTAAAATAGAGAATTTGTCAAATCTAAATGAGTTTAAGTTATTAGATCAGCAGCAGACTCCGCAATCTCCAAATCCCCCCGCCCCCCTTTGGCAAAGGGGGACGGCTTAGATGACCTTCAACTTCTTCAAAATCCAACCCGTCGGGTCCCCGATTTTGCGATTGATGGCGTAGGCGGCATCGGCGATCATGGAGCTGCATGTGAGATCCTTCTTGCCCTTGTAAAGTCCTGTTGTCTTGAGAAATCTGTTAGGCAGGGGATCAATGACGTAACGGCCAATTAGTCCCCCGGCGATGAGCGCACCCGCAACTGCCGCTGCATAAACGCCTCCGCGCGCCGCGCCCGCAACAATAGGACCCAGAGTGCCGGAGGCCATGCCGGCGCCAATGAGACCGGTTGCGCTTACGCCGCCGACTTTTGCGCTCATAACGGCCGGGATCAGAAACGATCCCCCAATCATCGTGAACCACGGATTTGCATTGTCGTCTAATCCAACCATCTTTCCATAGAAGGATACGCCGGTGAAACCAATGATGGAAGCCGGAAGCCCGGCAAGATGTGCAGAAATGTAGGAAGATGCAGTGAGTGGCCGGGTCGTTATGAGTTGGGGCAGAGAAAATATTGTCGAAGTGCCGGCAAATGCGCCTAATTCCCCATACCAGGGCAGTTTCTTTTGGGTTTGTTTTTCATGATCTTTGATTAAAAGAAGCGCTGCAGTGCCTGCAGCAAGTCCCATCCCAACCGATCCCAGATAGACGCGCGTGCCCGGCGATGTGCCGCCGGCACCAAGAGCGGTTTTTGTTTTTTTAGCGCCAGAAGTGGTGTTATAAAATTCATTTTGAAAGGTTACTCCATTCACCTTACTCATCGTGAGCTCCTGCTGCAAATAGGCAAATATCCCTTTGAAGAGAATCTAATATATTCTTCGGCAATACCGGCAAAAAGTTGCCCAGAAAATCGGGGCCAGGCCCGCATTTTTGCACTTCGACTCCTAATTCGCTGAAATTATTATTGTTTAAGAGACCTGCGGCGGGGTTCAAGGCGAAAAGTTAAGGATATCATTAGATTAGACTCCAAAGTGCAAAAATGCAAGCCTGGCCCTCTGAGTTAAAAACCAAGTTCCCTTAGTCTCTTATCCGAGATTCCAAAGTAATGTCCGATTTCATGCAGGAAGGTGCGGTGGATCTGGTCTACCATCTCTTCACGCGTGCGGCAGTATGTCTCTATGGATTTGCGAAATAGTGTGATTTTATCGGGGAGGTGTGGAGTGGCAAAGACGCTTCGGTGTTTGAGCGGCACACCTTCGTAAAGGCCAAGTAGTGTAAATGGTCGGCTGCTTTGATATTTCTGCCTCATTTTCGCCGTTTGATAGCGGTCAGGATAGTCCTCGACGACAACCTCCACATTCTTGATGTAGTCTTTAAACTCATCGGGGAGAAGGTCTATTGCGTCGGAAACGATCTGCCTGAATTCTTCTTCGGTCATATGTACCTTAACGCCCCTCCTTTGTAAGGAGGGGCTTGGGGGAGGTAGATCGTGGTCTACCCCACCTTACCTCCCCTTACAAAGGGGAGGTAAGTAGCGTCATACATTGACATTATATATACGGCACGATAATCAGGTTTTCCACTTAAATTTAGTCCGATGTCGGACTGATCGACTTTGAGAGGACCAATTATGACTTTTGATCAGAAGATCGTAGATAAAATTATCAAGGAACGGGGGAAGGCGCTTTCAGCAACAATCCCGATACTTCAGGACATCCAGAAGGAATTCCGCTATCTCCCGCTTGAAGCGTTAGACAGGATTTCCATGCATAGTGAGATTCCGGCGGCCCAGCTCTACGGCGTTGCCACTTTCTATACGCAGTTTCGCCTTTCGCCTATTGGTAAGCATCTGATCAAGGTATGCCATGGGACCGCCTGTCACGTTGCGGGTGCGATTGGCGTATCGGAGTCTCTGGGCGAAAGACTTCAAGTCTCAGCAGAAGGCGGGACAACGGAGGATAAAGAATTCACTGTGGATACCGTGGCCTGTCTTGGCTGCTGCTCACTCGCCCCCGTTCTCATGATTGATGAAGTGGTTTACGGAAAGCTAAATCGCCAGAAGGCGGGCAAGACTGTCGATCATTTCTGCAAGCGTCACGAGAAAAAAGAGGATCCGCTGGGCGGTTCTGTAATTGAGAAAAAAGATTTGGGTGGAAAACAGATCGCCGAGGTTTTGATAGGTCTTGGATCGTGCGGCATCGCATCCGGCGGACAGGCGGTCTTTGATATTCTTGCCTATGCCAACGACAAATTTAAGTTGGGATATGCGCTCAAAGAAGTCGGTTGTATCGGCATGTGCCACTGCGAGCCGCTAGTTGAACTCATTGCGCGTGACGGAACAAGAACCATGTACGGTTTTGTCGATGCGGCCGCGGCGAAAAAGATACTTCAGGAACATGTGGGACAGGGAAGATACGTTGAAAAGAAGATCATCGATCTTGAAAAAGATGGAAGCGAAGAACACGCATTCTATTCCAAACAGGTAAGGATCGTTCTGGAAAATTGCGGCAGGATAGATCCGGAATCCATCGATGAGTATATCAGGGCCGGCGGTTACACTGCCTGGGAAAAGGTGAAAAGGGGCATGTCTCCCGAGGCCGTGATTGCCGAGATCAAGGCATCGGGCCTGAGAGGACGCGGTGGTGCCGGGTTTACGACGGGACTCAAGTGGGAATTTTGTCGAAAGGCAACAGGCGATGAGAAGTATGTCGTATGCAATGCAGACGAGGGTGATCCGGGGGCCTTCATGGATCGGTCTGTCCTGGAAAGCGATCCCCATCGCGTGCTTGAAGGCATGATCATCTGCGCCCATGCGATAGGTGCTACCCATGGCTACATCTATTGTCGCGCAGAGTATCCGTTAGCGGTAAAAAGACTCAATATCGCGATCAAACAGGCGCGCGAAAAGGGTTATCTCGGAAAACACTTTGATATCATAGTCAAGGAAGGGGCCGGTGCATTCGTCTGCGGTGAAGAGACAGCGCTTATTGCATCCATCGAAGGTCGCCGCGGCATGCCTCGCGTGAGGCCGCCGTTTCCTGCGCAGGCCGGTCTCTGGGGCAAACCGACAAATATAAATAACGTGGAGACGTTCGCCAATGTGCCGTGGATCATAAACAACGGCTCCGCCGCGTTTGCAAAATACGGGACGGAGAAAAGCAAGGGGTCAAAGGTCTTTGCGCTTGCCGGCGATGTGAAACGCGGCGGTCTTGTGGAAGTGCCGATGGGAATCACGCTCTGGGAGATCATAAACGACATCGGCGGAGGGACCTCTTCGGGAAAACCGGTGAAGGCAGTGCAGCTTGGCGGGCCTTCGGGTGGCTGCATCCCCGCATCTCTCATGAACACGGTTGTTGATTATGATGCCGTTAATGCCACTGGTGCGATCATGGGGTCCGGCGGAATGGTGGTCATGGATTCCCGCGCCTGCATGGTGGACATAGCAAAATTCTTTTTGAACTTCACGCAGAACGAATCGTGCGGCAAGTGCACATTCTGCAGAATCGGCACGCGCAGGATGCTCGAGATATTAACACGCATTACCGATGGTGAGGGAAGAAAAGGCGATATCGAACTGCTTGGGGAGCTTGCAGAACAAATCAAAGTATCAAGTCTTTGCGGCCTTGGACAAACGGCGCCCAATCCGGTGCTTACGACAGTTAAATATTTTCGGGATGAATATGAGGCGCATATCAATGAAGGACGATGTCCCGCCGGCAAATGCCGCGCATTGATTGAATACACGATTTCGGCAGAGCGCTGCACCGGCTGCGGCGCATGCCTCGCGATCTGTCCTGTGAAGGCGATCGAAGGAGAAAAGAAGAAGACGCATGTTATCATGCAGAGCGTTTGCACCCAATGCGGCGCCTGCCAGCAGATATGCCCGGTAGATGCAGTTGATGTGAAGTGATATTTGATAAATTATATAATCGTCGATATGCAGGCCGCACCAGCCTGCATATCGACGATTGGAATAAGTTTTACAAATTTTCGTAGGGAAGATTGTGTTTGGAGCATTTTGTGCCGTTTATGACCGCAGGCGTATGAGGAGTGAAAATATTGATTGGTTTTGTGAGTTAAGGGCTGACAGCGGCAAGACACTTAACTCACATAAAACCAACAATATTTTCGCGACGAGTAGCCGAAGGGAGTGGCGCAGCTCCAAACATAATCTTCCCAATAGAAAATTTGTATAATGGTA
>Ga0315276_10000232_pt1 | contig 46831 bp, 44 predicted proteins | sample YL17G05_0_MG_FD_204542 | JGI IMG/M metagenome (GOLD analysis project Ga0315276, IMG submission 204542) | Sediment microbial communities from Yellowstone Lake, YNP, Wyoming, USA - YL17G05_0 | ecosystem: Environmental > Aquatic > Freshwater > Lake > Sediment | place: USA: Wyoming | collected...
CTGTTTGGCACGCATGGTCCGCTCCTTTCTCTAAGACTAAGTTATCAAAACTACGTCTTAACAAAAAGCCCATCCGTGTCCGACTTCTGCTGAACCGATACAGAAGTGGTCTAGCTGCGTCAAGCCGATCGCCGGAACAGACAGCTGCCAAGCCCCGCATTATGGCTACCAGCTTTCGGGGACAATGACGACGCGGATGGATGATGGCACTGAAACGATTTCAAAGGCCGGCGACGTTCTTAACATTCCGCCAGGACATGACGCTTGGGTGGTCGGAAACGAGCCGGTAGTGTTGATTGACTTCCAAGGCATGGCTGATTACGCGAGGCATGGCAAGTGAAAGCCAGTCTGATTTGACCGTTGGGACGGATCTTGCCTAAACAGTTTGGCATTCTCACGAGAAAATGGAGTGTGTGAAGCTTAAGAGACGATCTATCAGTCGAATTCCTTAACCAGAAATTGGTCCAGTCCACAAGGGCAGGTCGGTTTGATCTGCCCATCTCTTTGTCCAACTCAGCGTCAATTCTGCTTGGCCGCGTCATAGCACTTGATTGTTTTCCAGCGAGTTCCGTCAATTCTGGCATAGTGTAACCTGATCGGGAATTGGAAGGTCACAAAAGTTTCGGGAGAGTGAGGTCGGGGCCGCCATATTTTGCTCACTGAAAGGTGGGTTTTCTTGTTGGCTCCAGCTCACCCAAAACGATATATACCATTATTGGAGGAAGATTCAAAACATAGGGTGTCGCACTGACACAAATAAACACCCTATTCAAGGCCTATAATTGTCAATCACATCGGAACTGACCCAGTGGGCACTTAAGCCGTCTCTGGTATTCCTCAAGAAGAACAGATATTTCCCATCCCGAGTCACATTGGCTCCAATTTCATGGACGTACGGTTCATTGAGTTCTTTCATAGGCACGGCCTGGGTCCAGTTGCCAGCATCATTTTTGAAGCTTATGTATAAATCTGCATATTTGATTTCTGACTCATTGTCTACTCGGGATAGAATGAGATAACTCTCGTCAGGGGCAATAAATGGTTCGCTTTCGTTAGTTTCCCCGTAAATCGAAGGATCGAGTACTTCTGGTTCCGTATACTCGCCATCGACAAAACGTGACAAATAGATATCTCCGTTGCCGGTGGAGCGCGAACTGAAATACAAGTTACCATTATCGGCAACCGATACCTGCCAGTGTAAACGCAGTCTATTCACTTTCTCACCAAGTTGTTGTGGCGCGCTCCAACCGTCTCCATCGCGCTCCATGAACCAGATATTTTCCTTGGGATCGCCGCCAGCACTTCTAGGTACCCTCGAATTGAAAAATAGACGTTTCCCGTCGGGTGTCAGGATGGGTGAATCGGACCAGTTAAGCTCCCTGGGAAATTTGAACTCTTTGGGAACGCTCCAGACGCCATCTACTATTGTGGAATAATGCATTCGAAAGCCGGCCATGGTCGACCAATATGCTTCCATCCCATCAGGCGTAAATACCGGACAGCCGTGTAGATTAGGTTCAATAATGTCTTGAGCAAAAACCAGCGGTTTCAAGCCTGGAGGTTTCTGACCGAGGTATGGGCCTGTCAAAACCGGGAAATCATCCTGTTGCGCGTTAATCCACGGAGCCAATGTAGCGGATATCAGCAGAACAGCACAAATTGCCTTAGATTTCATCGTTTATTAACCTCTCTTCCGTTTCTTATCTACTAATCCTAATACGTCAGAGAGAAAGTTAGGTTACGCTTAAGTCTATTACCTTCAAACGACTTCCCCTTGCCACGGAGTAGCCTGTTTTCGCCCGGCATCTAAATTCAACAAGAGTTTGGGGAGAGTGAGGTCGGGGCCGCCATAGACTTTGAAAGCCCCGATATGCATCGGGGCTTTTCATTTCACAAGCAGAACGATGGTCGCTCGAGACAGGGGATCTGGTATAGCGTTATCGGAGACCCCAGGCCGCAATATGATTCGCACTTACCCCGCCGGCCGTGTGGAATGATCCTCCGGCAATCAATTTGTTGTCATAGATCGTGAGTGCATAGACGGTATCATCAAGTCCCGTTCCCAGACGCGCCCAGGACCAACTGGTGGTCGGGGCGGTTGGTTTGTCCAGACAAACAGCAAACACGGTCACCTTATCATATCGAAAGGGCAGTCTCTTCAAGGTGAAGAAGAAGAATGAGGATGCCATCACCCGACTGATTGCCGAACACAAACTGACGGCCCTGTTCGATTCTCAGGTCGTGGAAATCTGCCCAACCAGTGTACGTCTGCAGACGCCGGTTGGGATTATTGAGATTCCCAATGATTCCGTGATAGTCCAAATAGGCGGCATTCCACCTTACGGAATGCTCAGGGATATGGGCATAGCTTTCGGTGGCGAGATGCGGCCACTGGAGTAGGGATTTTGTCGGAAGCAGGCGGCATCGGGGAACAACCTTTCTTCCGCAAAGAAGCTGAAGGGCTTCTTACATATAGCCTGGGCCCCACCGAAGCGGGCACCCGGTAATGAGTTCTGGTGAGCGGCAAAAGCCACTGGCGGCAATTCCTGCAGAGTGTACATTGGGGACAGCAGCAGGCTTTACGGAGATTTATTGAATGAAAGACGCATACCGGCATATCATTACGGCAATCGGCGAAGACCCCAAACGCGAGGGGTTAGTCAAGACCCCCGAGAGGGCCGCCGAAGCCATGCTTTACCTTACCCAGGGTTACAGGCAAAATGTAGATGAGATCATCGGCGGCAGCTTGTACCAGGCCGACACCGACGAGATGATTATTGTCAAAGATATTGAATTGTACTCACTCTGCGAACACCACCTGTTGCCGTTTATCGGCAAGTGCCATGTCGCCTACCTTCCCGGGGAGTACCAGATCGGGATTTCGAAAATTGCGCGAATCGTCGATTTATACGCTCGCCGCCTACAGGTCCAGGAGCGTCTCACCCGCCAGATTGCCGAGATTTTGTTCGATCGACTCAAGGCTGGCGGAGTCGGGGTGGTTATCGAGGCCCAGCACCTCTGCATGATGATGCGGGGAGTCGAGAAACAGAACTCGATTATGAAGACTTCGTGCCTGCTGGGTTATTTCCGCGACCGGGCCAGCACCCGCGCCGAGTTCCTGCAGTTGATAAGTTAGGCGTGTTCACAATTTGTTTCCCAACTTCGGCCGGCAAGATTCTCTGACGGCGGCGTTGCGCGCGTTGAAACTACTCCAGCGGGTCCACCGGCAGCGAGGCGTCGGTGTCAATCGGCTCCCCTTCGGCCTCGGCCTCACGAACTCTCCTGAGAATCGCGAGTCGCACCCGGATCATCGTCCGTTTGACCGATTCGTTCGGTCGTAAAGGTATGCGATAGCGTTCCTGGATAGCCATGACGTAGGACCGCTCTTCTTCCTTCATCGTCAAGGACTTAATAGCGTCAGCGAATTCCGTCGAATGCTCCTGGCCGGGAGTCAAAATCTCGCGCAAATCTGCTGGAATCTGGGCCAGGTATTGCTCCAGCAATGGGTGGCGCTCGATTTCCTGATTGACTTCTTTAGCCATGACCAACAACTCAATGTAGATAAATAGAGTCCTCATTATAACAACTCACACGCTGCATTTAACAGCGCGCCAGTCACAGAGTTCCGGAAAAATCACTCTTCTGATCGGTTTCATAAGATACAATCGCCTTCGTTATTCTCCGGGAAGGACCAAATCTCCCCTTCAAGAATCCTGAGACCGGCCCCAACAAGTTGACTTGCAGGTGAACCAGCAAACGCCTAAATTGTATCAGTTTTGAAATCGGGCTGGGAACAGCCGATCTCGGTGCGTATTGTTGACCATTGAAACTGGATAACTTGATTGGAAGCAATGACATGCCACAAAGATTCGGTTACGTTGTTTGGTTGCCAATTCTGATGCTGCTCCTGGCGTTCTCGCCGGTTCGCGCGCAAACTTCAAAAGCCGAATCGATTGAATCTATCAAGAAAGTCAGCGATTCACTGATGGCGATCGTCAAGACAGCTCTTGTCCAAACAGATTCAGCCTTGCTAAGCACTGTCCTGATCGACACGGTCGGAATAGTAGTAACAGGGCCGGAATCTTTTAGAGGCAAGCAGAATGTGTTGAAGTGTTTTCGGCAACTCATGATAAAACTGGGCGGCGGCACTTTTGAAAGTTCGCGCGATTCTTTGAAGATGATGCCTGGAAAAACAGATATCGCCAACGAAAGTGGCAAGTACAAAATCACGCGAAAGACTGAGGCCGGCGAACAACAACTCTGGAAGGGTCTCTATTCGGTTTTCTGGAATAGACATGACAGTACTTGGGTGCCGGGGAGGATATTTATTGGTTTTCGATAAATTGCGGCATATGTGTCCGCGGATTCTTTCAGCTAATTTGCTGCTTATTGCCTGGCTGGCGACGACTGTATCGGCTGGTCCGATCGAGGAAATCCGGAATGCCAGCGATACGGCTAAGGCGATAGTGCAGCGAGCGATAGCCGAAGAAGACGGCGCTGCCCTGGCGATAGTTTTCGCTGAAAATGGCGCGGTGATTGCCCCTACCGGCGAGGTATTAAAGGGTCGGCTTACGCTGAAGGCGTCGGCGATGTTGCTCATGATGACCCTGGGTGGTGGTGACCTCAAGATTACCCGCCACAACCTCAATTTGATCGACAGCACCGGTTATGAAACCGGCGCTTTCACGTTTCGTCGAACCGGAAGCGATAAGTCAGAGAAAGCCTGGGTCGGTCGCTACACGGTTATCTGGGAAAAGGAAGCCGGCCAGTGGAAGATCGCGCGGGCAATTGGGATACTCTGAAGCCCGGCGGTCACTATTTCCTACTGACCCCCCGGCTTGTTATGAAGCGTTCTTCTGCTGATACCCATTTGAAGACGGCAATGACGCTGTAAAACAACAGGACTGAGATGGAGTGAATCAAATGCTATTGAATGTGATTCTCTGGTTAGCACTGGCTTATCTCTTGATCGTCGTAATCTGGCGGTTCCTCGGAACCAGGAAGCGGAGGCCGGAACAGACACGCAAGGCTGCTAAACCCGGTCTGGCCCAGCGATTGTTCGGCCAAGGTTGGCTTATTCCGGGGTTGGTGGTGGTACTTGCCTGCGCGACATTGGTTGCGAAGTACCCCAAAATACTCTTTGGACCGCACTGGAGCGATAACGAACAAGCTCAGGTCACGCATTTTAGGGAAGCCATATCGCTCTATGACCAGGCGGTTGGAATTACCGATGCGGGTGGACTGTTCCCCAATGACTGGGAAACAGTCAATGCTCTCCTAGAGGCTTCTCTTGCTGAAGCCGAGCAGGTAAGCGACCCGGTTCTTCTCAAGCTGCATCCTGAACTAAAGACCTTCTACCATAGTCGGTTTGTCTCCGGCCTTCGCGCGGGCACTTTCGGACTGAAGTACTTTACTGATGCCAACAAGAATATGGACACCGCCGCTCTGCAAATTCGCGACGATAGTCTCAGGGTGGGCCAGACGCTTCTTGGGGAATGGAACAAATGGTTCAGGCCCAATCGACCTGAGATCATGAAGCTGATCGAGTAGCTTACAAGGGTAAGCCGACAAACTGAAGCGAGAGACTTTCACAGTCTCTCGCTTTTCTTCTTTCATTCCATCGGCTACTGACAGGCGAGCAGACCCGCTTGTTTCCCCGTTACAAACACTCGTTCAGCGGCGCATTCGCTGGGCCGGCAATGAACAGATGATTCACCAGCATCTGGATGTCACTTATCGTAATATCATTGCAGGTCGGATGTGTTCCGCCGGTTTGATTTACATCACCCTCGGCCAGACACGGTACAATGCCATTGCATGTACCAAGAACGAACTTCGCCGAGACCAGCGTCTGGATATCGCTGATAGTAACCTCCTGCGGGTATGTGCCGAAACCATTGGCATCACCGACCCGGATCTGACAACAGCAGGCGTCACCGATGTTATCGTTGTTCGCGTCTTCCTGGCCTGGATTGGCCACTGTTGGGCAGTTGTCGCAGCCATCTGGCACGCCATCAGCGTCGGCGTCAGCCAGATCGTTGTGCCCCGCACATTGGTCACAGCCATCCGGCACAGTGTCTCCATCGGCATCTATAGCGTCGTTGAATCCGGGGCAACGGTCGCAGGCATCGCCGACACCATCGCCGTCAGCATCGGCTTGTGTTGGATTGTGCACGGACGAACAGTTATCGCAGCCATTCGGCACGCCATCAGTGTCGGTGTCAACCAAATCGTTGTGCCCTGCACATATGTCACAGCCATCAGGCACGGTGTCACCGTCGGCGTCAATAGCGTCGTTGAATCCGGGGCAACGGTCGCAGGCATCACCGACAGCATCGCCGTCAGCATCGGCCTGTGTTGGATTGTACACGGACGGGCAGTTGTCAGACAGATCGGGTATGCCGTCGCCGTCGCTGTCCACCGCCAGATTGCATTCATAGGCGGTTATCTGGAAATCATCGACATTCCACCCACAGTAACGCCAGCCGCCGTCGGTCGTACCCATCGTGAACCGCACGTATACGGTCGATCGACCGGAGGCCACCGAAGAAATGTTGACGTCCATATGAGCCCAGGCTAGATCAGCAATTTCGGCCTCGTTTTCCCACACGGTTGTCCAGGTTGAGCCGTTAGTGCTTACCCGAATCGAGGCATGGTCATAGGCCGGTTGCTCCACGCCCAACCAGCGCTGGAAATCGATATGTACGTTGTTTAGACCGGAACAGTTAATTGCCGGACTGGTCAAATAGCGCTCGGACATGTAGTCTTCATAGTCGCCGGAAAGGTTGAAACCATATACGTTAGTCCCGGAGTAGGCACTCGAAGGGTCCGGTCCCCCATGTTCTCCGCCTCCACCGGTCGGCGCACCGCGCGCCCATCCGGCTCCGGCTGTCCAGCCTTTGTTGGTTTCGAAATCATCCGTGAACACGACCACCTGATCGGTCCCCGGCTCAGCCAGGTACCATGTAGACGCGCTCGGGGCAAAGAACTGACCCCAAGTGGTCTCGCTGGCTTCCACACGATACTGAAGGTACTGACTGCAATTGACGGCCGGCAGGGTGCCCTCGAAGGTGTTCGGCGTCAATTGCGTCATCGGCATTATGACTTCCGAGCCACCGGATATGCGATAGTGAAGCCGGCCGCTTCCGGCCACAATGGAACCGTCATAGGTGGCTTCCATCTGAACCTGAAACGTAGCGGTTTGTTCGGGCGTCAGGAGCGACGGTAGCCCGCTCGGGTACGAGAACACAAGATACGAAGTCGGCATAGACACACCCACCGCCTGCCACCCGTTTCGCACCTGCTGCTCCCACGCGCCGGAGGGATCAAGGTCCCTCGCGGACAAGACCGTACCATAGGCGGCCTCGGAATAGTTGCTTGACTGAGTCCAATAGAAAGAGTTGGCACGGTACGCAATCTGGATGGCATTCGCCACGCCGATTCCGGTAACCGTAACTGAGTGATGCGTTCCCCCGTCCGAGAGCAGGTAGAACCACTTGTTGCCAACTCCACTGTTCGTGTGAACTCCGCAGTAATCGTTGGCATCGACCGGCGTGCAACCGGTGACGTTTACCCAGTATGTTCCATTGTAGTAATCGGGATCAAACCTGGCTGGAGGATCGGACATGTCACGGAAGTACCCACCGCTCTCGATCCCGTTTTCACCCACATACCAGTCCGGCGTATCATAAGCGGCATGGGCGAATTCGAACGCTGCACCCATCATGTCAGAAAAAGACTCATTGAGCGCGCCCGATTCTTTCTGATAGATCAGACCGGATTCATAATCCGTCACAGCGTGGCCCCATTCGTGAGCGATCACGTCCGGGCAGCCGGCCAATGACCGCCATCCCGTCCCCCATGACCAGACCACCATCTGACTTCCATTCCAGTAAGCGTTGTTGTTGCCCTCAGCCGAGTAATCGACCGACACGATCATTGAGCCGCCGGCATTGTCGAAACTGTTACGACCAAGCGTCGCCAACAGCCAGTCATACACCAGCGCCGAGTAGACATGGCCGTCGACCGATGACGCCTGCGACGGAGCATTCCATACGTTATCGGCGTCGGTGGCCAGCGTTCCCGGAAGAGAAGTGCTGGCGACGTAGGTTCTGATGTTGTTGCCCGCAGGCATCTGCCCGTTGTGACCGTGGGGGTTGTTGGCCGCCTCGCGGGTATAGTCAATCATGCGGTACTGAGAACCGTTCTTGTCGGTGTCGATATGCGTGCGGGCGCTGCCCATCACCCCGGTACCGGTGCCAACAGCCTCAGTGTCCTTGATACGGTTAGCTTTGAAAATCACTTCGCCCGTATTGGCATCAACGAAATACTCCCATCTACCCATCGGCGAATCTGAAAACAACTCAAAACGCCAGGCCAGGTAGTTCTGCCCCTCCCACGGGAATATAATCAGTTCCGGGCGGTTCGGTTGTCCCGCGCCGAAGAACGATTTCAGATCGCTCAAAGCGATCCGCACCGCTTCATCGGATGACTTCTGAGGCGTCGGATCAACTTCGATACCTTCGACATAGGTTCCATTGACGGCTTCAAGAGCATTATCCTTCGAGAAATGTGCGATAAGTTCACTGCCGTAGACCGGCACACCCTTGTACTGCTGGGCCATCCTGACATGTCGCATGCCGAGCTTATCCAGATCGACTCTCTTGACCGTGACTTCCTCAGCCGGGTCTTTCATCAGATAGGCCGACTTATTTTCAGCCAGAAACCGGAAGGTTGCGTCGGCTTCCTGCCCATAGGGTACAGGATCAGAGAGATGGCCGGTCACATAACGGAGCCTTCCCGTCTCTTCGTCCTGAAGAACGGTCGTGCCGGCGTCGGCGGTCAGTTTCGAGATTCCCTGAGCAAATTTCTGCGGTCCGAGAGAAAAAGCAGAGGTAGCAAGTACAAAGATGACCATAATGAGAGTCACAATTCGCATAGAAGAACATCTCCTTAGTGTATTAATCGTCAACATAGCTGAATGCAGTAACCACCGGCACCGTGCCATTGTGCCCGGATTCAAGCGGTAAAGGGCAGGAACAAGCTAAAGATACAAGAAATCCGGATTTGGTCAACGGGAAACTGCCCTTTCTAAAGACCGCCAGACTATTCCCGTTTGGGAATCTGATCCGCTTGACGACAAAGAAAATCCTTGATACCGTATCCGCCAGTGAGCTAAGATACGGCGTATCAACGAAGCATAATCTGGGTTACGTTTCTGAGCCGTGGTGTGTTCCCTTTTCCGAGGATGACAACTTGGCATGAGAAGCGACTTAAGACAACCGGGTGTATAAGACATAGACGGGAGGTAGTATGACAGGATTGTATCAAACACGCGACGGAAAAAAAGACTTGGCTCGACCCACAATTATTCCTGGGGTCTTCATTGGCATGACAGAGATCGGAGGCAACTAATGAGAAAGCGACTCTTGATGAGAACCGTCCTGGTTCTCAACCTGCTGGCTACGGCCCATGCGTGGGCGGGTTACAAAGCGGGTAGCCCACAGCTTTGCTGTGGGAGGCTTGTCGATTCTGCGCACCAAGATGTGTTACCTATGTCTTCGGACTACTCTGTTACCCATGTGCCCGGTCCACACTACATGAGAACCCACAGCAGAGCTGTGGGCTACCGCCTCACAAGTCACCTCACAACAACCGCTTGACATTTTCGCGCTCTGACGTCAACCTTGCTCTATGGCAGTAAAACGCTCGTTGTCGTCAGGGCAGGTCTCGTGAAAGCCATGCTCCTCAACTGCCCCGGTGAGCGGCTCCAGCTTGTCGATACCCCGGCCCCCGAACCTGAACCGCATCAACTGCTTATCAAGGTCCACGTCTGCGGGGTCTGCCGGACCGATCTGCACGTGGTCGACGGGGACCTGACCGAGCCGAACCTGCCGATCATTCCCGGTCATCAGATTGTGGGTGTGGTCGAAAAGACCGGAATTGCTGTTACCGGCTTCAAATCGGGTGATCGGGTCGGGGTGCCCTGGCTTGGTTATAGCTGCGGCGAATGTTACTACTGCCGAAGCGGCCGCGAAAACTTGTGTGACCGCTCCCGCTACACCGGCTACCAGATCAACGGCGGCTTTGCCGAGAAATGCGTGGCTGACCAGCGGTTCTGTTTCCTGCTGCCCGGCGACTATTCGGACCTTCAGGCAGCGCCCCTGCTCTGTGCCGGATTGATCGGTTATCGCGCTCTGCGCCTGGCCGGTGACGGCCTACGACTTGGTTTCTATGGTTTCGGGGCGGCCGCGCATATCCTGATACAGGTGGCCTCATATCAGCAGCGCGAAGTTTATGCATTCACAAGAAAAGGTGACGCCGAAGCTCAGACCTTCGCCCGCCAGTTGGGAGCCGCGTGGGCCGGTGACTCCGACCAGACACCGCCTTCGGTAGTCGACGCCGCCATCATTTTCGCCCCGGTCGGCGACCTGGTACCCTTGGCGCTGCGCGCCGTGTCCAAGGGCGGGGTAGTAGTCTGTGCTGGAATACACATGAGCGATATTCCGTCGTTTCCATACTCATTACTCTGGGGCGAACGAGTGCTGCGCTCGGTGGCGAACCTGACCCGTCGCGACGGCGAGGAGTTCCTTGCCCTGGCGCCGAAAGTACCGGTCCGTACCGAGGTCCACTCATATCCACTTGACAAAACCAACGAAGCTTTGGATGATTTGAGAGCAGGTCGGTTTACCGGAGCGGCCGTCATTGTGGTTGATCCGCGAGCCGGTGTATAAACCGAAGGCCTGCGTGGTGTGCTAAATGGAGGATGAATGTTCAGTCAACGTACAACAACTCACTTCACGATTTCTGTAATCGTTTCACTCGTCCTGGTCGCTTTCTTTGCGGGCTGTGGAGAGAAAGTTCAGCAATCTGAGGGCATCCGTCAAACCGACAGCCTTGCTGATACCGCCGCCGTTCAAACAGATACTACTCCGGTCTTCCAGGCGCTTGTAGACCTGCCTGAGGACACTCCGGAGACGTTCAAGCGCAAAGCACGCGAAATAATGGAGTGGACACCCGGTGCGATTGGGCCTATTGTCGATGCCCTTCGCGGTGTAACCCGGATTGTGCGGTTTGCTGATTTAGGGTTCGGCAAAGAACTCGAAATGACCATGCCGCGCGCGTATGAACCGGGCTGGCCACCGGTGCAATCGGTGCGTCTGAATCTCGGCCGCGCCAAGACGGCTGTGGTAGCCCGGGTCTATCTCGATACCCTGGCTGGACCTCGAGCCCGAGGTGAGGGCACTCTCGCCATGATGGGGATACACGGCGACACCCTGTTCGGCCGCGACGTGCCGTTGCCGAGAACAGAAGCAGGAACGGGCCGCTTCGAGCTTCTTTTCCTGAGTGAGAAGCTGTTCGCCCAGACCAGCTGCTGCGGCATACCACCTACGATTCTGCTCGAACGTTATGGCAAGATCGGTGACACACTGACGCTGATGTTCGTTTTCCAACCGGCGAACGCCACGTATGATGTCGCTGTAATTGGGCAGGACGCCGGGCGCGTATACCCCGCTTTCTTGTACGGCCGCTTCCGCACCGAGCGTGGCGAACACCAGCGCGACGCCAACGAGTACCCGTATGTGTTCAAGAGCAACGACTCGGCTCACGTGAATCTGTTTTTCGGGAGTTGCTCGCGTGGTCTAAAGAACCAGTTCGAGCCGGTGTTGCGAGTGAAGATGTTTTGAGATGCTGCATGGAGACCTTTTGAGTATGGATAGCTAAAGAATTGTTCCGAGATAAGGAGTCCAAAATGAGCAAGACTGAAGAAAACTTGAAAGCGGCGTTTGCGGGGGAATCGCAGGCCCGCAACATGTATACTTTCTTCGCGCAGGTGGCGCGCAAGGAAGGATATCACTACATCGCGAAAATCTTCGAAGAGACCGCAGAAAACGAGCGCCGTCACGCCAAAGACGAATATGCGCTGGCCTTCGGGCTGGGCGATACCGCCGCCTGTCTGGCCAAAGCGATGGATGGCGAACACTACGAGACCACCGAGATGTATCCGAACTTCGCTAAAGTCGCAGACGAAGAAGGGAACAAGGAAGCTTCGGTTCTGTTTCGCATGATTGCCAAAGTAGAAGCGCACCACCGCGATCGTTACAAACGGCTGCTCGAGATGGTCAAGAGCGGCACGGTTTACAAACGCGACAAGCCGATCAAATGGAAGTGCGCCGTGTGCGGTTACATTCACGAGGGCACCGAGCCGCCATCCAAGTGCCCCTGCTGCAGACACCCCAGAGAACACTTCGAACCGGTCAACCTCGACGCCTGAGGCACACGCGATGGCTGCCTACTTATGTGATGTCTGCGGCTACGTCTACGACGAAGCTAAAGAAGGCGTCTGGTGGCAGGACCTGCCTGATGGTTGGGTCTGCCCCGTGTGCGGAGCCGAGAAGTCGTTTTTCCGGCGTGTCGAGATTGAAGCATCAAAGGGTACGGCAGAGGCCTTCCGCCGCAGCTCGGACGAGCTCGAACATCACATGGCTGATATTCACGCCATGGCCGCTACCGGTCGCTCGGTGATCGAACCGATGCGCACCCGGAAACCGGTCATCTCGTGGGATGACATTCTCATCAAGGGCGCCCAGCTCGCCCGGACGCCGCTCAACGAACACGATCCGGTAACCACAACTACCGTGATCGGTCCGAACGCCAAACATCCCCTGGTGATAGAGACGCCCATATATATCAGCCATATGTCTTTCGGAGCGCTCTCCCGCGAGGTCAAGATCGCTCTGGCGCGCGGCAGCGCCGCGGTCAGGACAGCCATCTGCTCGGGCGAGGGGGGAATCCTGCCGGAAGAACGAGCGAACGCATACAAATATGTCTTCGAATATGTCCCCAACCGGTACAGTGTGACTGAAGAGAATCTCAGGCGTGCCGACGCGATTGAAATCAAGTTTGGGCAGTCGAGCAAACCCGGCATGGGCGGGCATCTCCCGGGCGTGAAAGTCACCAAAGAGATCGCGGCCATACGCGGTTTCCCCGAAGGGCAGGACATCATCAGCCCGGCTCATTTTGACGACATCCTGACACCGACCGACCTGAAAAAGAAAATCGCCTGGTTGCGGGAGACATCCGGGGGAAAACCGATCGGCGTGAAGATCGCCGCCGGACATATCGAGGCCGACGTAGATTTCATTCTCCAGGCGGAGCCGGATTTTATCACTGTCGATGGCCGCCCCGGCGGCACCGGCGCATCGCCCAAATTCGTCAAGGCGGCTACGTCGATCCCGACCATCTTCGCGCTGTATCGCGCCCGGACATTTCTGGACCGGCGCAACGCGAAAGGGGTCTCGCTCGTGATCACCGGCGGGCTGCGGGTGTCGTCGGACTTTGCCAAAGCGCTGGCGCTGGGTGCGGACGCGGTGGCGGTGGCCTCGGCCGCCCTCATGGCCTGCGGCTGTCAGCAATATCGAGTCTGCCACACGGGGCAGTGCCCGGTCGGAATCACCACCCATGACCCGAAACTGCGCGCCCGTTTTGATATCGAGAAATCGACCAAACAGCTTGAAAACTACTTGAACGTGAGTACTGCGGAACTGCGTGATTTCACCCGCCTGACCGGCCACCATGACGTGCATGAGCTATCGATTTTTGACCTCTGCACCACCAATTCGGAGATTTCCGATCACACTAAGATTGTGCATGTGTGAAAAGTAGGGCGGGACCGTCTTCGATCCCGCCATTTTCCGACTTTGGCTGGTGGCCCACCTGCCCAACTCACATAAGCTGAATCGTAGGGCAGAACCCCTTGGCGGTTCTGCCATTGACACTAGTCATACTCCACCAACCCACAGCAGAGCTGTGGGCTACCGGCCCGCTAGTCATACTCCACCAACCCACAGCAGAGCTGTGGGCTACCGGCTAAACACATGGGATTTTGTGGCTGTGGAGGCGCGGCAAGCCCGTTTGGCGAATCTGGCTTCTCAGATATGGGCTATTCCAGGTGCACAGTAGAGACGTTTGCGTTTATTCCATGATACGGTCCGGTGGCCCACTCGCCCTGCGGGTGGGTTTACCTTTCCTCCTACAACATCCCATCAAGCTGTACCGCATACTGGAACAATAACTCGGCGATTACAAAGAGTCAATGATTTCTGGGACCGGGTGTCGGGTTTCGCACTCCAACGGTCCACGTGCGGAACACCGACCTACGACTCATGCGATTCAATAACCCTTGTTGTGACGGGGAGCCAGCCCCGTCATACCCGTGAAAACGGGTATCCAGCTATGGTGGAGAGGCAAATAGAGCTTATGTTTAGACCCACTTAGCGAACGGCGGCTTCTTCATGAGGTTCCACCGTCGGCAAACATAACTGGGCACCCGCTTCCGCGAGTGTGACGGCCTTGCGGCCGTCGGCATCCCGCAACGAAAGAAGCGCAATGTCGGAACCTCTGGGGTTATTCGTGGTTGGCGTACGTCCTCGTGCGCCAACTCCAATCGTGGTGGACGGGACGTCCACCACACACAGTCACCCTGAGCTACGGCTTCCAGGTGCGGGCGAACTCCATCCGCTTCTTCAGCGACGGGTGGCTGTAAAACCAGAACTCGACCAGCGCGCTTGGGTCGGGATCGGAGAGATTCAGTACCGACATTTTGTCAAACGCCGTCGCCGCCGTCTCGCCGTCGACACCGCTCATCCGCATGGCGTATTCGTCGGACTGGCGCTCCATCATACGGCCGGTGGCATTGGTGATCGGCTGAAAGATGAAGCTGAAGATCGACAGGTAGGCTGCAATAAGCGGGAGCGAAGCATAATCGCCCAGCCGCTCGAAACGGAGGCTGTCTTTCAGTCGCGAAATAGTCACCGGCAGAAGTCGGCTCGCCAACCAGAGCGCCACCATGATATACAGAATGGAAAGAGACAAACCCCACCAGAGATGGTTCATCACATAGTGCCCCATCTCATGCGCCATGACAGTTTTGATCTCGTCGGTCGTGAAGTCCTTGATCAAAGTATCATAGAGCACGATCCGCTTGGTGCCGAACAGCCCGGTCATGTAGGCGTTGACCTTGGTGGACTGTTTTGAGGCGTCGACCTCGAATATGTCTGCACCCTCAATACCCGCCTTGTTTGCCAGCGCCAGGATCTCAGTTTCCAGTTTCTTGTCTTTCAGCGGCCCGAAATCGTTAAACAGCGGCGCTATCACTACCGGCACAATGACTACAACCAGGATGACAAACGGTATCGCCCCGAGCGAAAACCAGAGCCACCAGCGCTTGAGTCGGTTCAGAAGCCAGTAGAGAAACCAGACCGGGACAATCAGAAATATGGCGCCGATCAGCAGACCCAGCAGGTCCTCGCCCCACCATTGCATGAAAGTCTGGTTCATGAAGCCATAGCTGTTTTCGACGAAATAGTTGCGATAGATCGAAAACGGCAGGTTGAACAGGTAGTCGACGGCGAGAAAGAGAACGATAAACGCCCAGAGGGCGAAGAACTTCCCCCGAATTCTTGACGTCCAGTCACGGAACCGGGCCGCCAGGCCGGTGAACAAAATCACCGCCAGGACGGCCAGTCCGACAAAGAACTCCACAAAGCGCCACACATTGACGAACTTGGAATACGAGACGAGCCGTTCGTACCGTTCAGGGGACATCGGATACTCGATCCCAGATTTTTCCACGGACTGAGTCGGCGCCGCAGCTGCGGCCACACTGTCGGGCAACACGAAAGAAAGTGAATCTGCCGATGGAGTGGAATCGTTCGCATTCGACATCGGCGCTAAGAGCAGAAACAGGAACAGGAACAGAACAATCGAGAGTTTCATGCTGACTTCCTTAAGAGAAATGAGACGCTTGTCCAATGGTAACGGGTCCGGCAGTCAGGGTCAAGATCGTTCTGACTACTTGCCGTCGGGGATTCCGTCGCCCGAAACGGCACTTTTCCCCTTGTTCCACCAGACTGAGACGCCTATACTCTCCCGTGAATTGCGGTCGACCGGTCTGGTCGACGGTATAAGGAATTGTCGCAAACCGGGATGTGAAATAGTGAGCCATTTGAACATGTTCGTCAGCAGGAAAACCCTCTCCGTAGTCTTATTGGCCGCGCTGACGCTCTTCGTGGTGTCATGCGACAGCACCAAGACGCCGGTTGAACCTACACCGGCTGTTCCACCAGTGTTTCGCCAAGTGACGACTTTGCCCACCGTGACAACCTGGGAAAAGGTGTGGGGAACGTCGGCTTCCGACCTGTTCCTTATGGGTGAGAACGGATATGTCTACCGCAGCGACGGCCTGTCCTGGACAAAGGAGCTTTCGACTGTCCTGTCGGACCGTACAATCCTTTCCGCCTGGGGAGCGTCGCCCGACAGCGTCTATTTCGTCGGACGAATCGCCGATGTCGAGCACACTCTCATGGATACCGTGGCCGACACTCCGTACTCCGCTTATTGGGACGAACCGATTCTTGAACACTACAACGGCACTACGTTCAGCGCGGTCGAACTTACCGGGGTCAAATGGGGTCTTTACGATATCTGGGGCAGCGACTCGGATAGTATTTTCGCGGTGGGATACAATGGCACCATTCTTCAATACACCGGCGCGACCTGGTCGATCATGGCCACGGGCGGGACTTCGCCGGTCTGGCTGAACTCGGTGTGGGGCAGTTCCAACAGCAACGTGTTTGCCTCCGGCTCCAAAGGCAGCTTGCTGCGCTACGACGGCACTTCATGGAACGTGATCCCGACTCACACCGGCGAAGATTTGTGGGACGTGTGGGGACTGTCTGACACCTCGGTCTATCAGGCCGGCACCAAAGGAAGAGTGTTGAGATATGATGGCACGAGTATCAGCCCCATGACCACACCGATCGCTAACACTCTATACAGCATTTGGGGCAGCAGCGCGAACGATCTCTGGGCGGTCGGCTGGGGCGGCAAATTGCTGCAGTACAAGAATTCAACCTGGGCTGAGGTTGACTCCCGGACCCGGTTCGGACTGCTGAGTCTGTGGGGAACTTCGGCGAACAACATCTACGCCGCCGGTGAGATCGTCCTGCACTACGACGGTGTCGACTGGAGCCCTGTGACCATACGTAGCGAGCCGAATTTCGCCGACGTCTGGGCGGGAACCAACACCAGCGTGACTGAAGTAGTGACCATAGGAAGTGGTGGGACTATTCTATTATCCAGCGGCGGCAGTACCTTCTCAAGCATGACGAGCACCGGTTCCATTACCGCCAACTTGAATGGCGTGGCTGGCGCCGACGGACGGGCTTTGTTCATAGTCGGTGACGATGGTGTCACTTTGCAGCGCGACGGAATTACGAGCAACTGGCTGCCGATGACTTCAGGCGTGTCGACTAACCTGAATTCGGTTGCCTGTCTGTCTGATGAGTTTGCGGTTGCCGCAGGCGACGGCGGCGTGGTCTTACAGTTCGACGGCACGGACTGGACACAACAGGCATCGCTCACCGCGGAGAATCTGAATGATGTTGCGATCTTTGCCCTTGAAGGTGATACATCGATCTGGATAGTCGGTGACGCCGGCACTACTCTTTACCATGATCACACCGGCTGGCATGTCGTTACGGTGACGCCGTCGGATAATCTGCGGAGCGTCAGCGCGGCATCTGTAACTCAGGCTTTTGCGGCCGGCGACAATGGCCGGGGAATATCGTTCGAAGGAATGTCGTGGACCAATGAATCAACGCGTACGAGTGAAAACCTTAACGGCGTCTGGTCACTTCTTACTGACAATGGAGTTGACCTCTTCGTAAGCGGAGCCGGCGGACTGGTTATGACACGCAGGAGCGGGGTTTGGAGTGATCTCGATACCGGCATCGGGTTTGGCCTCAATGGCATTTTTGGGCTTAGCGCCACAAATATCTTCCTCGTCGGCGACTACAACCACATTCTGCGATACAGCCCTTAGACGAATAGCTCTGTCTTCTCAATCCTTCCGGTCGATTGACCGGACCGGGAGTCGTTGGTTATGCAAGTTCTCTTCATCCTGTACGTGAATGACCAGGAGAAAAGCACGGCGTTCTATTCCAAAGTTCTCGGAAGATCGCCTAAGCTTCTTGTTCCGGGAATGACTGAATTCGAATTGTGCGATGGCAGTCTGCTCGGTTTGATGCCGACCGAGGGCATCAAGCGATTGCTGAGAGAGAATCTACCTGACCCAGATCTTGCGCGTGGCATCCCCCGCGCAGAACTGTATCTGATTGTGGACGATGCCGCATCGTATCATCGTCGCGCCCTCGAAGCCGGAGCCAGAGAACTAAGCGGCCTGTCACAACGCACCTGGGGTGACATCACGGCTTATAGCCTTGATCCTGACGGCCATGTAATTGCATTCGCCGAGAAGACCAACCGTGCGGAACCGCAATAATCCACCTGAAACAAAGAAAGCACCGCTGAGAGACTCAGCAGTGCCTTTGATCTGTCTGCAGAATATGAACTATTCAGCGTAAACCGAAACCTGTTTGCCTTTCTTGCCGACGCGTTCAAACTTGATGACGCCGTCGATCTTGGCAAACAGCGTGCAGTCATGCCCCATGCCGACATTCTCACCCGGGCGAATCGGTGTGCCGCACTGTCGGACGATGATTGATCCTGCCCGCACGGCCTGACCGCCAAACATTTTGGTTCCGCGCCGTTGGCCGTTGGAATCACGGCCGTTTCTGGAGGAACCGACACCTTTCTTGTGAGCCATATTGAGCCTCTATCGCTTCAACTACTCTTTTTCGATTTCACGGCAACTGCGCCGCCGTCCCGCCACTGTTTTCGGGCAGGGCCGAGTAATATAGCAAAAAGTATCGGACCCGCAAGGGATTTCTTAACTCTTTTATTGTTAATGCCTTACCTGAACAGCATAGTAGGTCAGGACCCTTGCGGTCCTGACATTGGAGTGTCGGGACCGTAAAGGTCCCGACCTACAATCAGCCGACTTTCTCCTGCTCAGGCAGTTCTGAATGATGATTGTGATGATCTACCCGGTTGAACGTAAACGTCAAACGGTCGTCACCACTGCCGACTATCAGGTCGCAGTCGCCGGCATACTGACCCTTGAGAATTTCCTCGGCCAGCGGGTCTTCGAGATGACGCTGCAACGCCCGCTTGAGCGGCCTGGCGCCGTAGGTGGGATCGAAGCCCTTGTTGGTGAGAAACTCCTTGGCCTCGGGAGTCAGGTGGAAACTGATCCCTTTCTCGGCAAGCTGCCTGGCGAAATCAGTCACCAAAATGTCAATGATGTGGGTTATGTGCTCGCGGTCCAGCTTGTGGAAAACAATCATCTCATCGACCCGGTTGAACAGCTCCGGATTGAACAGCTTCTTCACTTCCTCGATAATCTTCTTCTTCATGCCGTCATACGAACCATCCACCGCAGCCGAATCGAAACCGACCGTCTTGTCGTCGCGAATCTGCTTAGTGCCAATGTTCGAGGTCATGATAATGACCGTGTTCTTGAAATCGACCTTACGCCCGAAAGAGTCAGTCAACTGGCCGTCGTCGAACAACTGCAACAGAATGTTGAAGACGTCCGGATGTGCCTTCTCGATCTCGTCCAGCAGCACGACTGAGTAAGGCTTGCGGCGCACTTTTTCAGTCAGCTGACCGCCTTCTTCATAACCGACATATCCAGGCGGCGCGCCGATCATACGCGACACGGCGTGCTTTTCCATGTATTCCGACATGTCGATACGCACCAGCGAATCAATGTCATCGAAGAGGAACTTGGCCAATTGACGCGCCAGCTCGGTCTTGCCCACACCAGTCGGACCGAGGAACAGGAAAGTGCCAATCGGACGACCCGGGTCACTCAGACCGGCCCGGGCGCGGCGAATCGACTTGGCGATGATAGCGATCGCATCTTCCTGCCCGATAATAGTCTTCTGCAACTCCTCCTCCATGCGGAGCAGCCGCCGCGACTCCTTCTCTTCGAGCCGGAACAAGGGTATGCCGGTAATCTTGGAGAGCACTGTGGCTACGTCGTCGGCAATCAGGGTAATCCGCTCCGCCTGACGCTGCTTTTCCCAGTCTGCCTGCAGGTGAGCCAGCTTCTCTTTCTCCACCTTGATTTCGTCACGCAGCTTGGCTGCAGTCTCAAACGCCTGGTTCTTGACCGCTTCCTCCTTGCGAGTCTGCAGTTGCGCCAGACTTGATTCAATCCCGCTGAATTCTTCCGGGCGCGTATAGGTCGACAAGTGCGCTCTTGAGCCGGCCTCATCGATCAGGTCAATTGCCTTATCGGGTTGGAATTTCCCAGAGATGTAGCGGTTTGACAAATGCACCGCAGCTTCAATCGCCTCGTCGGAGATAATAAGTTGATGATGCTTTTCGTATTGCTCACGCAGACCCTTGAGGATACGGATAGTGTCCGCTTCAGACGGCGGATCGACCATTACCGTCTGGAAGCGCCGTTCGAGCGCGCCGTCCTTTTCGATAAACTTGCGATATTCGTTCAGGGTAGTGGCGCCAATACAGCGCAGCTCACCGCGCGAAAGCGCCGGCTTGAAGATATTCGACGCATCCAGAGAGCCTTCGGCACCACCCGCACCAACGATGGTGTGCAACTCGTCAATGAAAATGATGACGTCTTCGGCGTTGATAATCTCGTTCATGACCGCTTTGAGACGTTCCTCAAACTGACCGCGATACTTGGTACCGGCGACCAGTGACGCCATGTCGAGCGTCACCACGCGCTTGTTCTCCAGCGTCTGAGGCACGTTTCCCTCGACCACGCGCTGGGCGAGGCCCTCAACAATCGCCGTTTTCCCGACCCCCGGCTCACCAATCAGGACCGGGTTACTCTTCTTGCGGCGTGATAACACCTGGCAGACCCGCTCGATTTCGTTTTCTCGGCCGATGATCGGATCAAGCTTGCCACGGCGAGCCATCTCCGTCAGATCGCGGCCGAAATGATCCAGAGCCGGCGTTTTGGATTTCTTGCGCTTTTTCTTGAACGACGACGGCTTACCAGCGAGAACGTTTTTCAGTTCTTCGTAGGCTTCCTTGTAGTCGATTTCGTAGGTCGCCAGAACCTGCGCCGCTACACCTTCCTCATCCTTCAATAGCGCCAGGAGGATGTGCTCGGTGTCGATATCTTTCGACTTGAGCGCGCGAGCCTCCTGCCCGGAAACCTCGAGCGTTTTCTTGGCGCGCGCCGTCAACGGAAGCTGACCCATAGTCAGCGTGCCGCCCGATGGCTGGACCACTTCTTCAATCGATGCCTTCAGGTCCTCAAGCTCAAGCCCGAGATTGACGATTACTTCGACCGCGTGCCCCTCACCCAGCCGGATAAGGCCAAGCAGGAGATGCTCGGTGCCGATGTAATCATGTTTGAGTCGCGAAGCCTCATCGCGAGCATGCTCAATCGCCTTTCGCGCCGCCTCGGTGAACATCTCGTTCATTCGCTATCATCCTTCCCTGTTGCTATCAACATAACCTCTCGCTGCCATTCCAGGTTATCCCTGCGCGCTCACGGTTTGGTATGGCGCAGTTTCTCCCGCACCATCTGGGCACGTACGTAATCCCGCCGATTGTGGTCCATCTCCGTACCATAGTACTTCTGCAGATGGGCCGGTTGCGACAAAAGCAGGATCTCGTTTATCAGTGCCATATCGAGAAAATCAATTATCTTCATCGCGTGTCCCAGGCGCACCGCCGAAAGAAGGTTCATCACCTCTTCGCTGGTCAGCACACGGGCATGTTTCAGGATTCCGAAGGCCCGCCAGATTTTGTCCTCGATCATATCGGCGGCTTCTTCATTCAGTCTGGTCCGCGCCCTGGCTTCTTCTTCAATGATCTCGTGCGACATCCGTGAAATCTGGCTGATAATGTCCGCTTCCGTAAGGCCGAGCGTGTTCTGGTTCGACACCTGGAACAGGTTACCCAGCACGTCGGAACCTTCGCCATAAAAACCGCGCACGATCAACCCGCTCCGCGTGATGCGCGTTATGACGCGGTCAATGTCGCGCGTCAGGACCAATCCCGGCAAGTGAATAAGCACCGAAGCCCTCATGCCGGTGCCGGCGTTGGTCGGGCAAGCGGTCAGGAAACCGAAATCCTTGTCATAGTCGTATTCGAGGTATCGGCCAATCTCGACCTCGTACTTCATGGCCAGCTCGAACGCCCCCTGTGGGTCAAGCCCGGATGAGAGCGATTGTATCCTGAGATGGTCCTCCTCATTGACCATGATCGAAACTCGTTCCTGCGAACCGATCAGCACCGCCTTGGACATGTCACCGTTGAGGAAAACCGGTGAAATCAGATGACGCTCAATAAGAAAATCACGGTCCAGAGGGCAGATGTCGGTTGCTTTGTAGTACTGTCCCTTGAACAGTTGCCCGGCGCGAGTAACTACGGAATCGAAATAGCTGATGACCCGTTTCCGTGTGTCGGTGTCGGCCGTGGTCGGATATCTGCAGCCGGCCACATTGCGCGCCAACCTGATGCGGGTTGACAGAACCACCATAGCCTCTTCGCCTTGTCCTGAGAGCCAAGCCGCCGGTGATTTTGCCATGTCTTCAAACATTGTTGTCACTCGTTAACCTTTCGAGATCTCTTCAACGCCGACCTTTTCGCGAACCGTTTTCAGTTTGTCTCTCAACTCGGCGGCCCTCTCGAAATCCTCAGCCGCAATCGCCTTGGCCAGTTCGGTCTCCAGGCGTTCTTCTTCTTTTATCGGCAAGGGGGCATTATCATCAACTCGTGAGTATTCCGGATTGCGCCCGCGATGCAGCGATGCGCCATGAATTTTCCGCATGATCGGCTCCAGACGACTCCGAAAGGCCGAGTAGCACTCGCCACAACTGAATCGACCCTGCCGGGTGAATTCGGTAAACGTCAGCCCGCAGGCCTGGCAGGTCAGATCATCCTTAGGCTCCACGCTGGCGGCATCCGGCGCCGAATTCGCCAGACCGGAGAGAATCTCGGCCAGTGGAAAAGGCACGTTGTCCAAAGGCGAATGAAAACCCCGCGCCGCTGCGCACTCCTTGCACAGCGAGAGCGACAGTTTCTCATTATTGATAATCTGCGTCAGATGTACCTGCGCTTCACGTTTTTTGCAATCCTGACATACCATAGTCATCACCTGTCTATGTCGCGGTCCAGCCGACCATCAGCCAACTGAAGCTCCTTATCACAGCGATCCGCCAGTTCGCGGTTGTGCGTTGCAACCAGAAACGTCGTGGCGTTCTCCTTGTTCAGCCGAAACATCAGATCGTGTAACTTTCGTCCGGTTCCCGTGTCGAGGTTGCCCGACGGTTCATCGGCTAACACCACGTCCGGTTCGTTAGCCAACGCGCGAGCTACCGCTACACGCTGCTGTTCACCGCCCGACAATTCCTTCGGTCGGTGTGACCGTCGATCACTTAAACCCACCTGTTCCAACAGCAGTTCCCCCCGACGCTTCGCCTGCGAGTGGGATTGTCCGCCCAAAATCATGGGTATCATCACGTTCTCAAGGGCGTTGAAATCGTCGAGAAGATAGTGGAACTGGAATACAAAACCTACTTTGCGATTGCGAAAGCGGGCCAGCTCGGTCTCGTTCATGCCGGTAAACGTGGTCCCGCTCACGCTCACCTGACCACGCGTGGGACGGTCCAGACCGCCCAGGATGTGCAGCAGGGTAGACTTCCCCACGCCCGAAGGGCCTGTTATAGCCACCATTTGCCCCCGCTGGACTTCAAGCGAAACGCCCGACAGCACCTGGAGCGTCCCTTCAGCCGTAGTAAACTCCCGGCATATTTCAGATGCTGAAATAATAGTGTTGCTGCTATCCATGCTATTTCCGCTCAAAAATCCTATTTTCTCAAGCCCACAGTACTATTTTCGCCACTTTTGTCCAAACAATTAGTCCGAGATATCAAATACAACTCATTGCCGCAGAACGTCTATCACAGATAATCGGGCGGCCTGCTGGGACGGGATCAGCGCCGCCAGAAAACAGATCACGAAAGTCACCCCGCCGGCGACAAGGTAATCCAAAATGTGCGACTCAATCGGCACATAGCTGATGAAATAGATATCCGGCGGAAGAGAGACAAGTTTCCACCTGTTTTGCGCAAATCCGGCCGCCAATGAAATTGCCCACCCCGACACAACGCCAACCGTCGCGATTGTCAGTCCCTTGTAGACAAATATCTTTCGTATTGATGCCGGGACGGCGCCGAAAGTTTTGAGAATGCCAATCTCCGAGCGTTTCTCCATGGTAAGCATGACCAGCGTGGATATGATCGAAAACGCCGCCACCAGAACGATCAACGAAAAGCCGATCGATAGAGCCAGCTTCTCGATCGCGATCCACGAAAAGAGGTTCTTGTGGAGGATGGTCCACGGCACGACGTCGTAGCGAAAGCCGAGCAGGGAGTCGATCCGCGGCGTCAGTTTTTCGGCGAGATAAATATCGTCGAGCTTCATGTGCACCGCCGTAACGGCATCACCGGTCTTGAACAGGTCCTGTGCCTCCGGCAGCGAGATATACGCCATCGAACCGTCGAATTCGTACAACCCGGTCTCGAAGATGCCAGTCACGAGAAACTTGGCCACTCGTGGTCGCGCGCCTGAGCGCAGGTCCTCGCCCTGCAGCGAATACAGCACCAGTGGATCTCCGAGGTAAACGCCCAGCCGCTCAGCCAGACCGTCACCGATCAACATCCCGCGCACGGTGTCGCCACCCTGAGTGCCGGCGTTGAAACTGTATACCCCTGCTTTGATGTCCTGCTCGATGCTGGCGGTGTTGCGTTCCTTTTCGAGATCGATACCGCGAACGATTATGCCGTCACCGGCCGACGATGAGGAAATGGCCGCCTTGTAAAAAATAAACGGCGACACCGCCGTCACATGGTCGAGTCGTTCCAGTTCACTTACCAGCTCGCGATAGTCCGTGATATAACTGCCCCGAAAGGGAAAAATGGAGATGTGTGACGACGTACCCAGCAGGCGCGAGCGGATCTCCGACTCGAAGCCGTTGTGCATCGACGTGACAAAACAAACCGTCGCTACACCGAGGGTCACTCCAATGATGGTGATCCAGGTCGAAACCGAGACAAAGAACCGCCCCGAACCAAAGTACCTGCGAGCTATGAAAGTTTCAAACGACATCCTGTATCCTTACGAGCAGACCCCGATCGCAAATTCTCATACGAATAGTAACCCCCAATGGCAAGTCGTGCAACCAGAATCAGACGAACGCCCAACTCAGAACCCGGTCAAGCAGGCCGGTTTCTGATGATATGTGACGGGTAAACAACACACATCCGGGTGCAGCCCAACCGCTTTTCCTGGGAAGGCGCCGGCATCATAAATTGTTGACTGACGTAGTCAATAAAGCATATATTAATATTCTGAGACGGGCAAGAGCGCTAATCGTTACTCAGAATCTGGATAAAGTGAGCGATGTCGGAAGATAACCCGGGCGATCCTACCCGAACCCACGTGACGCTCACTAGCGGCACGATGGTTTCACACTATCGGATCGTCGAGAAGATCGGCGCCGGTGGGATGGGTGAAGTGTTTCTGGCCGAGGACACCCGACTCAAACGGAAAGTCGCTCTGAAATTTCTGCCTTCCCATCTTGTGTCAAATGAAGAAATCAAGAGTCGGTTTCTTCGAGAGGCGCAGGCGGTTGCAAAGCTCAATCACCCCAACATTGTCACGATTCACGATGTCAGCGAATACCAGGGTAGGCCGTTTTTTGTCATGGAGCATGTCGAGGGGCAGTCACTTCACCACTTCGCCCACATTAAACTGTTGCCACTCGACACGGTTATTGAATACGCCATACAAATATGCCAAGGCATCGGCGAAGCGCATCGCGCCGGAGTAATACACCGAGATATAAAGACCACTAACATCATCGTTGATGCAAAGGGTCGAGCCCGCCTCCTGGATTTTGGCCTGGCTGCAATAGCTGGTGACGATAGATTGACGAAAACCGGTTCCACTCTCGGCACGGTATCGTATATGTCACCGGAGCAAGTATCGGGGCGAGACATCGATCACCGCTCGGATCTGTTTTCCTTTGGTATCGTTCTGTACGAATTGGTTGCGGGACGTACACCATTCCGACGCGACAGCGAAGGGGCCACTCTGAGGGCGATCATGCAGGATACTCCGGAGCCGCTCAGCCGTTACAAAGCCGATATTCCTCCCCGGCTTCAGCAAATTGTAGACAAGCTGTTAGAGAAAGACAGAGAGCTGAGGCATCAGACAGCCGAAGATGTCATAGCCGATCTCAAACGGCTTGTCTATGACTCGCAACAGACCGGACATCGCCCTCCTTTCAAGCCGGCCAAATCCCGGTTGAGATTGGTTATCGGCGCGGCAATAGTGATACTTGTAGCGATTGTAGCTTTCGTTCTTTACCCGAGGTTTAGATCGACTCAGACCGAGACAGCCGGAGCCGTTCCCATGATTGCCGTTTTGCCGTTCGAGAACTTGGGAAATCCCGAGGACGAGTATTTCGCCGACGGCATGACCGAGGAGATCACTTCCCGGCTAGTTGGAATTGAAGGGTTGGGGGTGATTTCCCGAACGAGCGCCATGCAGTACAAGGGACTAAGCAAGAGCTTGAGTCAGATAGGCAAGGAACTTGGTGTCAATTATATTCTTGAAGGGTCGGTCCGCTGGGCAAAAGCGGGGGGACAAGTCAGGGTCAGGATTACGCCACAGCTCATTCGGGTGTCCGATGACCGCCACATGTGGGCTGACAACTATGAGCGCGAATTGATGGAAGTTTTCGCGGTACAGGAAGATATCGCGACCAAAATTGTCGACCAACTCGGTCTGACGCTTCTGGAGTCCAACCGCACCGCACTTGCCTCGCGTCCCACAGCCAACTCAAGAGCTTACGACTACTATTTGAGAGGAATCAGTGGAGTACGCCGGCTTGACTGGTCGCTGCCGACGCTGACTTTCGCCGCCGCCAATCTGGACAGCGCGGTGATGATCGATCCGGCGTTTGCCCTTGCCTATGCCGTCCGGTCTCGCGCCTACACCCTGCTTTCATTCGTTTCATCGTCGCCCATGTTCAGAACGATTGCTCGCGAGTCGTTCGAGAAGGCACTTCAGCTCCAGCCGAACCTATCCTATGGTCACATGGCAGCAGGAATTTACTACAACCTGGTAGAAGACAATTATGACCGCGCCTTGACCGAGTTGAGTCGGGCGACCTCTGAACTTCGTAACGATGCCGACCTGATCGCCAACATTGCGTTCGTTCAATTCCGGCAGGGGAAGTTCGCCGAAGCGTCCGAGAATTTTCAGAAGGCGGTCGAATTCGATCCGTTGAATCCCACCGTTCATGCATCCCGCTCGGAGTTTTTCCGGTTCAGTAGAATGTATGAAGAAACGGAACAGTCGGTCGACCGCGCCATAGCGCTCGATCCGAAAAGAGCCGATTACTATGTGGAGAAACTTCTCGGGTATGTCTCGCGGTATGGCGATTGGAAACCGGTCCGACAGGTCGTCCGCGAGGCGCTCGGCAACGCTGACACTCTCGATTTCGTCTACCGCCTCAAGTCCTTAAGCGGATACTCGAACGGATTGTCTGTGGATTCTCTGTTTGCGGGAAGCGGCGTGGATCTCAAGGCGATGCCGGACCGTATCCGATCAGAGTATCGACCGAAGCTCGCTATCGATCTTTACTACTGTATCCTGGCCGATTGGTACAGCTATACCGGCAACGCCACTCTGACGTCCGTGTATTTCGATTCAGCGCGGACCTCGGTGGAGAAACGGTTGCAGAGCATGCCCGATGATTGGCAGCGTGTGTCGATGCTCAGTGTTTTGCTGTCATTCAGCGGATCGTGCACGCGGGCTGTGGATATGGGTATCCGCGCGAAGGAGCTACTTTCGATCGCCAAATGCCACTGGTGAGGACCGGATCTGGTCATGGTCATGGCCAACATATACGCCAGATGCGGTGATTACGACAAGGCTCTGGACGAACTCGAAGAACTGCTTTCACAACAGACTAACTATACAGTCAATGATTTCAAGTTGAACAGCGAGCTGGAGCCGCTTCGGAAGCTTCCTCGCTATCAGGAAATGATGCAGAAGTACCGCTCCGCATCCGGCTCGCTGTAGCCAGCGGCCCTGCCTTGAGTTCTTCGATCAGCGAACTAAGCAACTCAGAATCCGGTCACGCAGACCGATTTCTGATGATAGGCGAAGAGCCGATCAATACGGTCGACATAACTCGGGTCAGAAATCTGCGCCAGACCGTAGGTGTGTAACTTCCGGAATCCGACTGCGGCCATGAGCATCGAAGAGAACTCGGCCACGTCCAGACTGATTGCCACGTCAGCAACGCTGTCGTTAACTACCTGACCCAGACCGTCGCGAAAACTCACTACTCTGGCGCCATTGTTCTGCGGCAGGAAACTGTCTTTCAGGTTGATCTTCACATTGATACGGTCATTGCCGAAGCACGGCTTCTTCAGTAGGGCAAACAGGCGTTCGAGATTCATGACTCGGTACATTATCCCCACCCCGGCGATGTGACTCTCGTGATAATTGGGCGTCATCTGGGCGCCTGTCGACATTGTGGGGTTGGACATGAGGAAATAGAACTCATCTTCGGAAGTCTCAATACTCACGCGACTGACCTGATCGTACTGCGTATGAAGAAACGCAAGCAGTTCGTGAAGCGCGCGCTGAGTATGGTAGAACATTTCGACTACCGCCATCTCACTGTCCATGAAACTGCCCGGGCGCTCAAGCGTCTTGAAATTGTAGATGAGATACCCTTCAAGAACACCATCGATCTCGCACCCCACGAAGCGGAGCTTGTCAATGAACTCAAGGCGGTTCTGCCAGCGCGCCTCGCTGTGCCTGATCATGCCGTTCTGCTGCTCAAAACAACGGTTGTAGCAGGCGTTGATGGCCGGAATATCTACCTCAGTAAGATAGCGCACGTGCTCCTTGTTGCCGCACGGCAGACTTGCCGGATGAATCCGGTATTGGTAACGACGGGAGCCCAGTCCGAAACCCATCTTGTGATAGAAATCCACTCGGAACGGCCAGAGCGTAGTCATGGCATCGCCCCGTTTGTCATAGTGGGTGAGAAACGACTCCACAATTTCCCTGGCGACGTGTTCTTTCTTGTGAGTGAGATCAACCGCAACCATTCCCAGACCGCCCGCCGAAATCAGACTGCCGCGGACATTCAGGGTGAAATCGTAATTGCGGTAGATACCGACCAGTTTCCCGTCGCGAAAAACTCCGTAGGGTGTCCAGGAACTGTCGCGTCTGCCAGCCTTGAAACGCTCCAGCATTTTCTGGAACGCCTCACGGGACGTAACGCCCATGGACGGATACGCTTCCGCTGCGATGCGGAGCAGTTCGGGATATTCATCTTCAAGAACAATTCTGATTTCTGACACGGCCAACCTCATTTGACTGAAATTACTGTGCACGCTCTCTTAGACGTGAGAGCGCGGTTCAGTTCAATATTTTCCGAACAATCGACTGAGGAATCGGTGAAACCGGTGGAAGCCGGTCACCGGATCGGCATACATCAGTATACACCGGCCACTGACTACCTGCAGGCCGGCCTGCTTTGCTCTGTCTATGGCTTCAGAAAAATCCGCTCCCTGCTGAAACCAGACCAGACGCACGCCTCTCGCTACCGCCTGTCCGACAATCTCCGGCGCCGACGCTGGCTTGACCGTAATGAGTACGCAGTCAGGCACGAGCGGCAGATTGGCTACTGACCGGTAGCATTTGACGCCGTCCAGCTTGTCCATCGAATGATGCACCGGGTAGACATCGTAGCCCCGCTTCTTCAACTCACGAGAAGCAGATACACCAAACTTGATCTTCTTGCGCGAAACTCCGACAACTGCAATTGTTCTGACACCTTGAAGCGCGGTCCGTGCAGAGATATCGCTATGTGACGCCATTTAGGAAATCCTCATTCCTAAAGTGATCTGACTTGATCAGTAGCCTTGCACGTCATTCTTGAACATCATCAGGCCGCGATCTTCGCTCTCGACCCGCACCATCATGAAGACGGCTGAATCAGCAACCGGAGGCAAGCCTGGTCGGGTTACCCGGAGTACCACCCGCAGTCCCTCGGTCGCCGGAGTGATTGCCGTCTCACCGAAGTGAAGGGTGAGAAAGTTCTCTCGCCGCGGAGAGAAGTTTACTGAGTCAGGTCTTAGAATAATTGGCGGACGCGAACCCGGAATCTGATGCAGGACGAGTGAATCCACCGCAAATTCCTCGGTAACCTCACGAAGGAACATCTCAGCGAGGCTGTCTATCGCAGACTGTCCCTCCTGCCATTCATAATGGCCGATTGCGGACGAAGCGTCCTCCACACGCATGGTAACAGTGAAGACACCTTTCACTACCCGCGCGGAAACAGACTTCTCATCCTGGTAGGCGAAAATCCGAGGAGACACACGAAACCGCCCCAACCGGACTTCGGATGAATCAAGACGCTGGAAATAGCGAGTATGAAAAGTCGAACAGGCGCAGAGGCAGACAAGAATCAGCGCACTCAAAGCAAGTAGCGCTGAAGTCAATCCGCAATGCCTTGACATGACAGCTCCGCGGTTCACCCTGCCGACTGCTCTTCTTCCAGTATCTGCGCCAGTATGTGCGACACCGGCACCGAGCCTTCGCGCAAGTCTTTCATCTGTGGGAAAAAAATCACGTCGCGAATGGAATGCTGGTCGGTCAGAAGCATCACTAAGCGATCGATCCCAAAACCCAGTCCGGCAGTCGGCGGCATGCCGTAAGCAAGGGCCGTAACGAAATCGTCGTCCAGCGGCTGCGCCTCTTCGTCTCCGGCCGCTAGAGCTTTTCCCTGCTGCAGAAAACGCTGCAACTGATCCATCGGGTCGTTCAATTCCGAAAAGGCGTTGCCCATTTCCTGCGCCGCAATGAACAACTCAAACCGTTCGGTGAGTCGTTCGTCCTGACGATGTCTCTTGGCCAGAGGCGAGATTTCCACCGGGAAATCGGCGACAAACGTCGGCTGAATCAGGTGCGGTTCCACTTTCGTTTCCCAGACCGCTGCGATCACCTTGCCGCGATTGATTAGTTCATCGCCTTCGACACCGAGTCTCTTCGCTTCGGCTTTCGCCTGAACGTAGTCGAGATCAGTGAAATCAACTCCGGTTTTCTCATGGATCGAGCCTATCATCGTTACCCAGCGAAACTCCGGCTCAAAATCGATTTCGTGCTTACCGTAGCTGACCTTGTATGAACCGTTCAACTCATGGACGGTGTGGCGCAGGAGTCGCTCGAACAGCCGGGCCATATCGCGATAGTCTGCGTAAGCCCAGTACAACTCAATCATCGAGAATTCCGGATTGTGCAGTCGGTCCAGACCCTCGTTGCGGAAATCCTTGCAGAACTCCCACACTTTGTCATACCCGCCGACAATCAACCGCTTGAGATAAAGCTCGTCGGCGATGCGAAGGTACATCGGCAAATCGAGTCGGAAGTGATGCGTCTTGAACGGTCGGGCGCTGGCGCCGCCATAGAGAGGCTGAAGAATCGGTGTCTCGACTTCGAGAAAACCTTCTTTGTTCAGGAAGTTGCGCACGGTCTGGATAATCTGCGAACGTCTGCGGAATACTTCGCGTACCTCCGGATTGACCAGCAGGTCGGCATAGCGCCGGCGATAGCGGGTCTCTTTGTCGGTCAGGCCCGAGTGTTTGTCGGGCAGCGGGTGCAACGCTTTGGTCAGCAACTCGAAGCAATTGACTCGCAGCGTACGTTCACCGGTCCGGGTAATAAAGAGCGTACCTTCACAGCCGATGATGTCGCCCAGGTCCAGCATATCGAACAGCTTGAACGCCTCTTCACCAACATCATCGCGGCGAACATAGATCTGCACTCGATCCGTGCTGTCGCGCAGGTCGGTAAAGAACACCTTCCCCATCTTGCGCAGCAGCATGATCCGTCCGGCAATACGCAGGACGGTCTGGTCGGCTGCCAGCTTGTCGAAATCCACAAGCACATCACCAATGTGTCTCACGTCACCATACCGATATGGATACGGATTGATTCCTGCGCGGCTCATTTCCGTGACCTTGGCCCGGCGGATGCGGATCAAGTCGGTCAGAGGAATCTGTATGTCTTCAGACGGTGGGTTTTGTTTTTTTTCCTCAGTCATGATTGTCAATTAACCTCTTCAGCACGGAGAGATGCGCCTATGATGTCAGCGACTCGGAAACTTCCTGAGCAGCGCCTCCGCCACCGGCTCCGGGACCAGACCGGTCACGTCACCGCGGTTGGAGGATACGTCTTTCACGATTGACGACGACAAGTAGACCCACGACAACGCCGGCATGAGAAACACGGTTTCGGCCTCGCGGGCCAGTTTCCGGTTCATCAGCGCCATCTGAAACTCGTACTCGAAATCGGATACCGCCCGCAGTCCACGAATAATTGCCACCGCCTGCTTATTCTTGATCAAATCGGCCAGGAGACCGTCGAACAGTTCAATGCGGACCTGGTCCTTCTCGGCCAGTTCGGCAACCGACGCGCGCATCAGTTCCAGCCGCTCCTGAGGGGTGAACAGCGGGGTCTTGTCGGCGTTGATCGCTACCGCCACCAGCACTTCATCGAAAAGGTTACAAGCTCGTTCGATCAGTGACAAATGACCGTTAGTCACCGGGTCGAAAGTTCCGGGATATAGAGCGCGTCGAATGATCCCTGTCGTACTCATTGTTCTGTCTGACTCACTGCCGTCAATTGATAGCAACCATCTAACATAGAACGAAACCGCTCACTCGGCAAGCTAATTGACAGTCAGGCCAAGCGCCACCAGGTAAAGCGGCAGTGACTCGCGCGTGGATTCCTCACAGGCAGAAAAATACCCTTCGAGCATACCCGGCCGGTCGACCCCCACCGGGAAGTAACTCTGCACCTTTCGGAACAGTTCGTCATCGGCGGCATCACCGCTCAAGAGCAGCTTGCCCAACGGCACCGAGACACCGCTCTGGAACAATGTCGATAGGCGATAATTCACGAGTGTTTTCAAATCGACCGCAAACCGTTCCCGGCTACTCTCACTTGAGAGATCGCATCCAGTCGACAGGGCGGCGATATCCACAATGCGACGGTGGTAGATGAAACAGACCGATGCCGCTGCACCGGCAAGGTCAACCAGCGCGGTCAAATCACTATCCTGACTCGAACAGAACGCCAGATACCCTCTCCCCAGAGCCACCGCCCGCGCCTGGAACGACAGCCGGTGGTCAGCTCGCAGTGATCCCAGGGTGTGACGGTCGACTATCGCAGCGATGTGCTCTCTCCTGACGATCATACCGAGATAGCGATTCTCGCCGTCGACCGCCAGATAATCGAAATGAAATTCGTCTTCGCTCTCAAGGAGTGACTGCGCCAGTTCAAAGTGCACTCTGTCCTGAAGCGAGCCTGTGAAGGAACCCTCGAGCTGTATTTGCTTTACCATGACCAGGTGGTCGGGAACGGCGAGTCCGACTGCGCCCTCCTGCACCAGATCGCGCCGCTCATCGAGAGAGCCGAGGTTGGCCTCGAGGCGATCCACAACCATACGCCCGTCGTCATTTCTGAGTGAAACTGCGAACAATCCGCTCCCTCGCTGATCAATGCCGGTGCGTCGGTCACTCATGGTTGATTGATTCGAATATATGGCCGCAGTTGTTCGAGGAGTTTGGGACCGATACCATTTATCTCGGTCAGGTCGACCGGCCGTTCGAAGCGATGATGCTGACGGTAATCAACAATTCGATCGGCGAGTACTTTGCCGATTCCGGGCAGCAGTTCCAGCGAATCCACCGGAGCCGTGTTGGGATCAAGCACAAACAGACCGGTATACTGCCGGTCTTCGTCGCCAAGAAAAACCGGAAAGCTTACAGCTTCGGCGGTCGGGCTGGCCAGGGCGCGAATCAGCAGGTAGATCGCCATAAACAGCGCCGTGCCGGAAAGAACCAGCACAAACCGCAACTGTGCGACCGAGAACTGAAAGAAGTCAGCAATCTTGCCCATCACACTATTCACTCGATTTCGAGGAAAATATAAGCTCCGGTCGACGGAAAACAAGGAGTCGGGTCACAATAGGGTGTGTCAGCGTAGGGAAAGCCCGTGGTCGGAGGCTGGAAATCACACAACCACAAGATTGTCACGAAGTTACGAGCAAGATGCGAACATTACTGACCGGTCGTTACTTCCGATTCCGTGACCGATCCGGAGACCTGGCTGAGAATTTTGAGCCTCCCGAGGTCCGAGTCGGCCTCCATCCCCCAGCCGGTCATCACATTTTCTCCTCGCGTGAACTTGACGAAAGCATCGCTCTCGATTTTGTCCCGTTCGGGATTCCAGCAGAGAAATTCGGTGTCGAGACGAGCAGAATCCTGAGTAACTACCACTACCTTGCCGAATACATCCAGGCGGCCCGTTTTCTCACGAATCACACCCGAGTCACTCACGAGATTGGAACTGATCTGGCCGAGACTGTCGAAGAAATCGATATCGAGCTTGTAGCCCATGGTCGAGTCCTTCACCTCAAAGCGTCGAATCAGGTCGGCGCGAATCTCGGTAGTCATCCGCCCACCATCATAGAGAAAAATGGTGGCTCCGTGTACCTCGGAATCGGGACGCAGGACGGAATCGACCGCAGTGCGGTCGCCTTCCGATACGGTCTTCTGGCCGCAACCGAAACTCAGTGCCGTGACGGCGGCTAGGGCTGTCAAGATCAGTCTCGTCATGTTCGTGTCCTGCGGTCCTTATACATATGTCGGCGGAAAGGAGCGAACAAATCAGGGCGATGTCAAGCCGACCCGGTCCGCCGAGTCCGCCAGCGGTTGTGTTGCCAAGGCCACTGATCGGGATGCGCCCGGATAATCTCCTCAAGCGCCTGCGTGCATTTCAGCGTGACGTTGTAGACGTCGGTATCAAAATCACCGCTTGGCTCGATCTCAATCATAGGCTTGACCACCACCCGGTACCTGTCTCCCGGCATCCGAAGACAGACGCTCGGCAGGAACGCCGCACCGGTTTTCAGACCGAGAATGGTCTGCCCCACCGGCGTGTAGGACCACCGTCCGAATGCCGGGATGAACTCGCCTCGCACCCGGTGCGAATCCGTGTCGATGAGTACGCCGATGACTTTGCCCTGCTTGAGCCAGCCGACCACCCGTTTGGGCGAATCGGTCGTGGCGATGTTGGTCAGGCCGACCGACTCGCGATTCTCCGTCAGCAGACGGTCCAGGCGTGAGTCATACAACTCGCGGCCGATCACGGCCACTTCGTAACCCGCACTCTGGATGAACGCCGCCAGCAACTCGAAATTGCCGATATGCCCGGTCACGCCAAACACCCCCTTGCCCCGGCGACGGGCGGCGTCGAAATGCTCCATCCCCTCGGCGTCGATCAGCGGTTTAATCTCCGAGGCAAAGTGTCTCTTGAAGCGGAGAACGTCGGCAATGTTCTTGCCGCTGTTGATAAAGAACTGCCGCCCGATGCGGAGCTTGTCGCGATGAGAGATTAGATCGCCGTAGACCAGGCCCAGATGCCGAACCGCCTTGTGCCGATCCTTACCAGACAGTCGCCACGCGGCCAGTCCCAGCCATCCGCCGACATAAACCGCCAGCCGTCGGGGCACGACATTGAATAACCAAGCCACGAACCTGATCAGCAGGTATACTGCCGTGCGTTTTGTTTTCTTGAGCAAACTCATTTGGAGGGTGGTTCCTCTGTTCTCAGACTATTCTGAAAGCGCCGCTGCTCTTCGGGGCCTTGCTCCCGCGGCCATTTAACTGCTTGTCACTTAATGGGATTGAGCTCCGGACAACACAACCTTTAGCAAAAAGACCTCATAATCAGTGAATAATCCTTGACTGCACGTATAATATGTCGATCTTACTATTGTTCTCTGCCAGTGGCAGTAGAACCTGCAAAGGCTTCCGCTGAGCCCGCCTGGCGAATCAGCGGTTTTTTTATTGTTTTGGCCAGATCGGCCCAGACCTGATCTTGGCAATCGTGGACGCACTATCTGCGACAAAAGCGGTAACGAACTCTGCCGCTCTCGGAGATGATAATCGGATTATAACTACATAGTTGCCTACCGCGACCGCGACTCTATGACTTGGGTCATAACGTCTTCCCTTCTTGTCCCAACCAACGTAAAGCTCTGCTGCGCTGTCTCGCAACGCTGCTTTGATCCAATCAATGCGCTCGGATCGTTGTATGGAGAAGATATCTTTCTTCTCGTCCCGACGACTGCTTTCAAAGAAGATATGTCTGAAGCGGCTCTTGCGAAACCTCACTTCAATACCGTCAAAGCTGATTACGGGTGCACGGCAATAAACACGTTCATAATGAGCCAAGTACTCTTCTGTTGACTGATAGTACACGAGTGGAGGGTATGACAAGTCACCACCCTCCACCCAGTTTGATCACAAATACGTTGAGCTTGTGCTCTGCCCTGACAGTATGGCCTATGCGCCTTCCTAACTGCTTTTCAATCCTCAAGACGAGCGCTTCTTTTGAACTCCCAGATTGCAACCCCTCGTTTAGTCGAGCTCCGACCGCACCTGTGAGGACATCGGTAAGCTGCACCAACACAGACTCCCTTGACCGCACCGCCTGCACCGATAGGATTCGGGAAGAAAGGTTGGATGCTTCAAGGCACCTTCGAAGTACGTGTAATCGATCTCGCTGGCGGTTACTCTTGAAATCACAAAAGACAGCATATTCGTTGCAGTCGAGTATCCACTGATGAAGCATTTGATAGTAGAATTTGTAGAAACCGAGTTCTTGATCGTTGTCGTGGAATTTCAACAAGTTGACCTTCTGGTGCTCCACGGCTATGCATCGAAAGCGGAGGTTATCACCTTGCTCAAAGAACCAATCGACCAACCTCCGGTAGTATGATTCGCGGGACCGCGTCACTTTTTGCCACTTGGATTCGCCACCTACCTTGTGTTCTTGACGCAGCTCGTGAATTGCCTGCTTGAACCTGTCACGATTCTCGTTTACAAGCCAGAGGCTTCCGATGATCATGTATTGACCCCGGGGGTGCTTTGAACCAAGCAAATCCGGACGGCTTTCGTCACAGTAAACATCGAATCTCATGAATTCCTCTGTGGCTCCTCAAGGGTTTTCCGCAACACGATAGTCCCCGCCTCGGCACCCCTCACACCAGTTTCGATTTCAGGATGTCGTGCAGATGGATCACGCCCGTCAGGCGGCCGGCGTGGTCGACGGTCGCGAGCTGGGTGATCTCTTTCTTTTCCATGATAGCGAGGGCGGCATCGAGAATAGCATCCTGTCGGATTGTCTTGGGATTCTTTACCATCACGTCGGAAGCTTTGAGGTTGAAGATCGCCTTGTCGCCGAACTTTTCCAGCAATCGCCGCAGGTCGCCGTCGCAGAAAATCCCGGCTACCCGGCCGTCGTTGTCGATGCTCATCACACAGCCGAGCCGCTTGCTGCTCATCTCGACCATCATCTCGGAAAAAGTCGCGTCCGACTTCACCAGCGGCATAGCCTCACCGGTGTGATGAAGCTCCGAGACCCGCATCAGCAGGCGTCGTCCGAGAAAACCGGCGGGGTGTAGTTCGGCGAAATCCTCTTTACTGAAATTCCGCGCCTTGAGCAGCGCCACCGCCAGAGCATCGCCCATGACCAGAGCGGCGGTCGATGACGATGTCGGCACCAGGTTGTTGGGACAGGCCTCGCTGGCCACCGAGCAATCGAGAGCGATATCCGCTTTCTGATAAAGGTCTGATTCCGTGTTGCCACCAAGCACCATGATCTTGACACCAAGTCTCCGGGCGGCGGCGATAATCGTTTCGAGCTCTTCCTGCCGACCCGACTTGGAAATAATCATGAGGATGTCCTCGGCGCGGATCAATCCGAGATCGCCGTGAAGGGCGTCGGCCGGATGCAGAAAGAATGAGGAAATGCCGGTCGAGTTGAATGTGGCGACGATTTTCCGCCCAATCAGGCCGGATTTGCCCAGTCCGGCGACAATGACACGCCCCTTGCATTCGAGGACGGCGTCAACCGCCTGCTGGAAACTCTCCCCCAGCCGGTCGGCCATAGCGGCGACTGCTGCGCACTCGCTGCGGATAACTTCCTGTGCGTACCTTATCAGGTCCATCACACCACCAGTTTCTTAGGGTCAAACCCGATCGCCTCAAAATAGCACCCGATTATTTCGCGCACCACTCCACAACCGCCTTTGCACGTGGTGACGTAGTTCACTTCGTCGAGCAAATCCTGAGCAGCGTCGGCAACGGCAATGGACAACCCCACCTGCCGCGCCAGTTTGATATCGAGAATTTCATTGCCGACGAACGCGACGTCGGAGAAGCTGATTTTGAGTTCGTCCAGCAGCGGGCGGATCATCTCGACTTTATCCTGCCGCGCCTGGAGGACGTGCTTGACGCCGAGGTCTTTCATGCGGCTGTCGGTAGCGGCCGAGTAACGGCCGGAGACAATCGCCAGTTCCAGCCCGTGGCGCATCGCCAGCACCATGTAGAAGCCGTCGGAGATATTGAACCGCTTCAATTCGAAGCCATCGGGACCGAACCAGATCGAATCGTCGGTCAGTACGCCATCAACGTCGATCGCGAGCAGCTTGATGGACTTGAGCCTTTGTCCGAACTCGTCGCGGGTGAGTTTTTTCATCCGGTGTCTACCTCTGCGCGTCTCTGATCCGAAGGACCGAATCCAGCAGTTCTTCCATCCGTTCGAGCGGAAGCATCACGCCGGCATCACACCGCGCCTCAGCCGGATTCGGGTGGGTTTCCACAAACAGGCCGTCGATCCCCACCGCCATGGCCGCTTTCGCCATCGGGATGACAAACTCCGGCTGGCCGATCGACACTCCCTCGCCTCCACCCGGAAGCTGCAAAGAGTGGGTGGCGTCAAATACAATCTTGTGACCGGTTTGCTTCATGATCAGTAGAGAGCGGAAATCGACCACCAGGTTGTGATAACCGAACGATACACCGCGTTCAGTGAGCATAATCTTGCTGCTGTTGGCTTTAGCGGCGACTTTGGCCATATCGTCTGGCGCGAGAAACTGCCCCTTCTTGATGTTCACCCACTTACCGGTGGCGGCTGCCGCCACGACAAGATCGGTCTGGCGGCAAAGAAAGGCCGGTATCTGAAGCACGTCTGCGACTTCAGCGACTGCTTTCACGTCGGTAGTTTCGTGTACGTCGGTCAGAATCGGAATGCCAAACTCTTTCCTGACTTTTTCCAGCACCTTGAGTCCGGTTTCCAGCCCGGGCCCGGCATACGAACTTGCCGAAGTGCGGTTGGCTTTCTTGTAAGATGACTTGAAGATGTAGGGCAAGCTGAACTTGCGGGCCAACTCATTCACCCCGCCGGCCACGTCGAGACAGAGCTGTTCCGATTCGATAACACACGGTCCGGCGATCAGAAAGAACTCGCCCCGCTCGATTTGCTGCATCGTGTTGTTCATTGCCGCCGGAAATATATGCCGACTGCGGGCAAAAGCCAGTGGGAATTAGGCACAAAGCGGCCCGGCGATTGTTCACCGCCGGGCCGTCATTACGATGACACAAATCACCGCCGAGATTCACTCAGCAGGACTTGCAGCCCTTCTTCGTAGCTTTCTTGGGCTTCTTGACTTCTTTTTTTGGCTTGTCTTTTCCTTTGGCCATAATGATCTCCTCTATGTTGCGATCTAATTAAAAACCCTGCCGGTTCAATGCGCAATATTAAATTCTGCCAGATCCGACCTACCGACCGGCCCGGCGGAAATGCCACTTGATCCGATCATTCCCCGAAATCACACACCGGTCACACGCTACGGTCGGAAAGCTGTCATTCACCGAAAAGAGCCAGAAGTTCTCAGCGCTATTGGATACGGCATCGATCGCGGTCACAAACGCCCCGGCTGCCGTGCTGCGATAATTGACTTCATGCTCGCGCTGAAGCAGCTCCAGCACGGTGAGAGAATCCACGCCCGAAAGCTCGATCACCAGGCTGTCTTCAGATTGTCCGGAAGTCTGAACGCCGGGGTCTGACTCCTGCTTGTCGGCCTGCTGTTTCGAATTGCAGGTCGAAAGAATCGGCAGAAGACCCAGGATCATTACTGTGTGATAAATCAACCGCCAGACGAACACATATTTCTCCAGTCGGAACATCGAATATTCCTGCCCCGGACTGGGTAATCTCGAAAAGGTTGCGCTGCAAGCATAAATATGCGTCACAGGCGTTTATATGTTTGTTGCCAACGGTTGTCGAAGTCTGACATATTATGGCTCAAAGCTTAGACCGGAGGCTGATATGGGCATTGATTTCGGAAAGCTGATTCAGCGGTCCTTCGAGATCGCCTGGCGTTTCAAAACCCTGTGGATTTTCGGACTCTTCGCGGGAGGTATGGAGGCCTTCAATTTCGACTGGACCAAGAAAGTCAACCATGATCAGGTCGACATGAGTTTTGCTTATGACTGGTTCGAGCGGCTCAACCTTCCAACCGATCTGGTTCCTCCTGATCTTGCCGTGTTTGGAGCTATCATTTTATGGGCGCTGGCGCTGGGACTCTTGTTTTTCATCTGCTACCTGATCGCGCAGCCGGCGATAATCGACGGCGTCAACAAGGTCACGCGTGGCGGACAGTACTCGTTCGGGACTTCGTTTTCTCGCGGGGCTGATTTTTTCTGGAGGTTTTTCGGCATCACACTGGTCGAGATCTTCGTCGCTATTGTCGTATTGGCGGTTGTCGTGGTTCTGGCTGTTGTCCTGACGCCTTTCAGTCTGCTGCTGACTGTACCCTGCGCGTTGGTTGTTTTCTTCTTTGTCTATCACACTTTCGGACTGGCCGAGGTCGCCATGGTGGCTCGGAACAATCAGATTGCCGACGCTATAACCGAGGGGTGGGATTTGCTGATGCGCAACAAGGCGAACTGCTTCATCATGACTCTGATTCTGATCGGCCTGGCTATCGGGTTCTTCATTGTGGTGTCTCTTGTAACCCTGGTGTTCTACCTGCCGATTAATCTGCTGGTACTCGGAGTGACTCAGAACCTGGTGGCGGTTCTCTTGATGGCCGTGTTCATAGGTTTGCCGGTGGCCGTGGTGGTCGGAGGATATACGGGCACGTTTTTCAATGCCTTATACGTTCAGTTCTATTTCCGACTGGTGGAACCACTCCAGCCAGCAGCAGCCCTGGCTGGCTCCGAAACGGGGCCAATGGTGTAGCCTTAGAAAATGACCTCAGAAATCTCCGACTCCTTTTGCCTTGCCTCGATACCTGAGTCGGAGTTAATTCGCACATCATGAGATGCATAACGGTAACATTGGCGTTCTTTCTCCTGCTGCCTACGGCCATGATGGCTCAATTCACCGAAGAAGATTCCACTGCTCGGCCGGCCGGCTATGACCTGGCGGTGCCGGAAGTACGTCTAAACAAACAGGCGACGCAGTTCCAGGCGAGTCTATATCCCGATTATTACCTGTCGCATCCGGTGCGCAACGACATGCGCTGGGTGCGAGAAAACGACTCGGCCCTGACCGCTTTCTGGCAGAACAAGGGTGACAGCGCCCTCTGGCTGCTTGCCCAGTTGTCCGGCCTGGATTGGGTGGAGGACCGGTTCGATATCTACATCTTGAAATACTACCCTTCTTTCGGCGGCGCCGATCCTCTGGTAATACCGCTGGCGGGGATGCGCGAAGCCTCGCGAGTAATGGCGGCCCCGGAAGGCGCTGCCCAGCAGTTCAATCTCATTTACCGTCTGGCGCACCGAATGCTGATCCAGGCGGAAAAAGCTGACGACCCATTATATCGCAGTGTCGCCACTCACCCGCTCATGCAGCCCGGCCCGTATCGGCGTGACAATCTGGCTCTGCTCCTCACTCTGGTTACATCACAGCGCATCATTGGGCTCGATTCGACTTTCGAAGTCTACGAGTCTCCCTTCTGGAAGGAACAGACCCCCGGACGTGAGATCTTCGAGAAGTACCTGCTCAATACCTGGCGGCTGACACCCGAGAAACCGCTTGCTCAGTGGATTGTCAGTGAATCGCCCCTTTCAACTCTCGTGGAGGCGACCCGCCCGCCCCGTTTCCGACCGGCCGGAGAAGTCGGGCAGGGGGAATCGCTTGAGGGGCTGCCCTTGCGTGGTCAACTCGGCTTCTCCGTGGCACTTGGAGAGAACGGTCGCCTGACAGTATCTCAGATCGATTCCACCCGTCTCGCTTATGCCTGTGGACTAAGGGAAGGTGACATCATCCGCACCATAAGGGGCAAGCGTCCGAGTACGCACAAAGAGGTTGTCGAGTACATTCTCGAAGGTCTCGATCGTGGCGGCGCTACGATGCTGGTGCTGCGTAACGGCGAAGACAAGACGGTCTTGATCCAGCCTCGTGATCTGGCCAATGACGTTGCCAACGAAGATTCTCTGAAACCCAATCGAGCCGCTGATTCGCTCGACATAGAATAAGCTGACATTGTTCTGGAATTCGATGCCCAAAAAACGGATGCGCTGTGATTCCTGACAACTAAATTGGGGACAACTGAAGGGCAGGAGTCCCTCGTCACCCTGAGCCTGTCGAAGGGTGCTCTTGCAAGCAAATGGCGGGACCACAGGGGTCCCGCCCTACGATTCGCACGTAGGCATTGAGGAAACAACTTGTGACAACACTACCATCCGCATCGACCATGTACCAGGCACTGGTGGACCGGAACAGCGAGTTTGAAGGCGTCTTCTATGTGGGCGTTACCACTACCGGCATCTTCTGTCGCCCGACTTGCCCGGCCAGAAAACCCAAACCGGAAAACGTCGAGTTTTTCGGTTCGCCCAAAGAGGCGCTCTATGCGGGTTATCGTCCGTGTCTACGATGTCAGCCTCTCGACCGGGACAAAAAGGCGCCCGAACTCGTCACCCGCTTGCGCCAGATGGTCGATGATTCACCCACTGGTAAAATCACCGACTCCGACCTGCGCACTCTGGGTATCGATCCATCCACCGCTCGCCGCCAGTTCCGCCGCTACTACGGCATGACCTTCCAGGCCTACCATCGCGCTCGGCGCATGGGCCGGGCATTGCACGAAATCCGGAAAGGCGAAAGTGTAATCGGCGCGCAGATCGATACCGGTTTCGAGTCGGCCAGCGGCTTCTGGGAAGCCTTCAAACAAGTGTTCGGAACCCCACCCAGCAAGGCTGAACAGGCCGGGTGCCTCTTCGCCCAGTGGATCGATACTCCACTCGGCGCAATGGTGGCTTTAGGCAACAATGACGGCATCCATCTGCTCGAATTCGCCGACCGTCGTGGGCTCGAAAACGAAATCACGCGAGTGCGCAAGCACTTGAAGTGCTCCGTTGTCCCCGGGACCAATCCAAATCTGGAGAAGATCTGCGAGGAAGTGCGTGATTATTTCGACGGGACTTCGGTTCATTTCACAGTGCCAATGATTACTTCAGGCACACCCTTCGAGCAGGCAGTGTGGAAACAACTGCAGTCCATCCCGCCGGGGGAGACGTGGTCGTATAGTGATCTGGCGAAGAAACTTGGCAATCCGGGAGCTGTCCGCGCAGTTGGGCGCGCCAACGGACGGAACTGCATCGCTATCGCTGTCCCGTGCCATCGAGTGATTCGCGCTGACGGCGAACTGTGCGGCTACGGCGGCGGCGTCTGGCGCAAACGCTGGCTGCTGGAGCACGAGCAGAAATTCAAGTAGGTCAGGACCCTTGTGGTCCTGACTTGTGGGCGGCAGACGTCCCGTCTGCCCCTCATAACCGTGCCTGGCAGATGCCCTCATCTGCCAGCTTGACGAAACCTCGATACGAGTTCTATATTGGATCGCAATAACGGTTAATGACTTGGGCCCTGAATCTAGATTGTAGGTCAGGACCCTTGTGGTCCTGACACTTGTGAGTCAGGAGGGCAAGCCTCCTGACCTACTGCTCGACCACGAACAAGAGCACAAGTAGCACGTGCCCGGTAGGTATTGTGGGCGGCAGACGTCCCGTCTGCCCCTCATAAACGTGCCTGGCAGATGCCCTCATCTGCCAGCTTGACGAATCCTTGCTCGGCGTACTATATTGGACCGCAATAACGATTAACGATTTGGGTACGGAATCCAATCCCACCGCAAGCGGATGGGGCACTACGCGCCACCTAGTGCGTTGGCCGTTCGTCTTATCGTCCCTGAATCGTCCTCACTCGGAACAGCGATTTGGTAATGAGTCCAGATTTCCTTTCTATTGTGTATACTTCTTTCAACAGAAAAATCTCATCCATACCGGAAGGCCACACATTAAGATTCGTGCAATAAATGATATGCTTGATCGACTCATCATCCTCATTGGAAAACGAACTTAGTACGCAACTTCCTTCAAAATTGAAGTTGGCTGCGTACCAAAGATACTCGACCAACTCGGTAACATTTGTGGCAGCAACGGGCTGGCGCACGAGGACACCAATAGTATCTACAGCGGACGAATCAAGTTCGACCGTCATCTGGGTTGTGTGGTGCGCAGCAGCGGTGCGATTCAAGTAGCTGCATTTGTCCGCTCTTACCAACAGGATGTCTCGGTCATATAACGGATTGACCATTTTGACCTCGAAATACTTATCGGTTTCCCTTTCCTCGACAATCTCGCGGTGAACACTGGAGTTGCTGTCTAGTTTCAGCGCCCAAGCCCTTACCTGACCAGGATTCATCGTACAAAGCGGCGTCTCACTGCCGGTCCTGCCATACGACGAATGGAGTCTCCACATGCTAACGTAAAACGGTGAGCCACCGCGGAAATCCTCACAGTGGAAATCGGGTGGACATTTCTTACGACTGTAAACAGCATCCACGATCTCTTCATCGGTGAATGTTGCCCGTCGGTCTTTCTGCTCCTGTGAGTCTGTTTCTCCGCATCTTGAAGGGTTTGACAGCCCCAAAACCGCAATCAACAGTACCGTAATTTTCGAGGATTTGCCACTGGGACTCATATGAACTACACCGCGGAGCCTTTTGTCTCGCTCTCGGACAATATCGGCTTTGACGTTTCAATCTAAGACGAAGCGCGTTCCCAAACAACAGGCTTTGATTCTGCTACTGACAATTATCTTGGGGGCTTTACGGACAGAACGTTCCGTGTATCGGATATCGGAGGCGGCTTTCTGTGCGTCTCACCGCGAGCGGGCGCCCCCTCAACAGAAAACCCGCCTCGTGCGAAGCGGGTTTTATCTGCATCGCCCACTTTCCAATGGGCTGTAGCTTCCAAAGCAATTAGTGCCGATGCATCCGCATGCGGCTGCTGGTGGCCCGACGGGCCGGACGGCGCGGGGACCACTTGGACTGACGCGACCAGCTCGGGCGAGCGGTCTTCTGACGCCAGTTGGTCTTCGGCTGGTGCGAGCCGCTGTTGGCTCTCCACACCGACGGCCGAGCCTTCTTGATGCTCAGATCAGAGGCCTTGTAGCGGACCGCGTAGGCGGTGCGACCCAGTTGACGGGCAACCCACGAAGTCGGGTACTGCTTGTAGTACTTCCGCATGAAAGCGATCTCTTCGCGGCTCCATACGTTACCACCATTGGTCGCACGACGGGCGCGACGCGGCGCCGGGCGGCGGCTCGCCACACGGGTCATTCTGCGTTTCGGTTTTCTTGCAGCCATTGCTTACTCCTTGTTTGAGTATTGACGTTGCCGACAGGGCCATGGCTTTAGCACCTGCCCGCTGTTAGTGGCTTTTTCTATTTCATCGGAAATCGCATAAAATACTTGACCCCAAGCGCTTAAGTTTTTTTCTGAAGTCGCGCTTTTTTTGAACAGCGACATTTCCTTCCACAAAAACTGCCTGCTGTCATAGCACCCGTGGACCGGTGTCTTCAATGGTTTGTGTGGAATAGTAGACCACCCTTCCAGTCGAAGTCGGCACTCGTTCTATGTTCTTGTCCCGTAATGAATTGGACGAGTCAATAGCCCCGTGGGTCGGGTCCGTCCTCGAACCCGCCATCATCCCAAACAGTGGTCCTGCCACACATGGCAGGACCGCCCTTCGACAAGCTCAGGGCGACGCAGGGTCCTGCCTTACGATAGCTACCGGGAATTCGACATCAGTAGTCATCGGTTGCCTGTTGCGTCCGACCGTGCGATTGAGTAGATACAGCCAAGTCTTGCGAAAGTCAGTCACTATGAAACGGGAATACTTCCTCATCTCTTTCTTCTTTCTGATCACCGCGGTTATCTTCTACCTCTTCTTCAAGATCATGGTCCCGTTTCTTGTCCCGCTTTGCTGGGCGGCGGTGCTGACGGTGGTTTTCTATCCCCTTCAGATGCGCTTCGCCACCCGCATACGGAATCGAAGTGTGCTGGCTCTTCTGATGTGTGCTATGATCGTGGTGCTGATAATCGGCCCGCTCGCCTACTTGTTCGTAGCGGTGGTCAATCAGGCGGCCGGAGCCGTCGCCAGGATTAATGAAATGTACGCGAACGGTCAGTTGAACCAGTTGCTGGCGCTTGATTTCCCCCTGGCTCAGGCGATTAAGGCGAAACTGGCCGAGCACTATGATATCACGCAGACCAACCTTGATCAGATTGTCCGAGACGCAATCGGGAAGATCAGCGGGGTTCTTCTCGACCAGACTACCTGGCTCATCAGCAACGCCACCAAAGCGCTCTTCTACTTCGGTCTGATGGTGTTCGCCATGTTTTACTTCTTCCGGGACGGCGAGACCATCGTGCAGCGTGTGCGTCGCCTGATACCGCTGGAACCGGACCAGGTTGAAACCGCACTCGTGCAGCTTCGTGACGTCACGCAGGCCACGATGTATGGCGGTGTGGCGGTGGCGCTGATGCAGGGTATGCTCGGCGGCGTGCTCTTTGCGATCATGGGGATATCATCGCCGGTGTTCTGGGGCGCGGTCATGGCATTCCTGTCGCTCTTGCCGTTTG
>Ga0315276_10000233_pt1 | contig 46776 bp, 36 predicted proteins | sample YL17G05_0_MG_FD_204542 | JGI IMG/M metagenome (GOLD analysis project Ga0315276, IMG submission 204542) | Sediment microbial communities from Yellowstone Lake, YNP, Wyoming, USA - YL17G05_0 | ecosystem: Environmental > Aquatic > Freshwater > Lake > Sediment | place: USA: Wyoming | collected...
GGTCTTGACCCCTGAGTCGGCGCTCGAGTTGCGTCCCCGCAGAGCTCTATCCTCCGCTCAGGTCAGAAGTTATGATAATGCCTCGAAATAAAACAGTCAAACTAGAAACTCCGGGATTGACATTAAATCGCAAAATCCTGGAAGTTTGGGCGCAAAGCCCCCATGAAGAAGCCAGTCATTTTTTGGCATATCCATGTACAGATTCTTATGAGGAGCCAATAAAATCAAACAGCCAGCGTTGCTTAGACCTCCAAAAGTGGCAAGGCACTGGTTAGATTTGCCAAAGGCAAATCAGATAAAAATAGGTGTAACCGCTTAAAAGTGTTTGTCCAATTCACGCTGAACCAGTACACTATCGTTAACAGTATAAAATTGGAGTCGTCAGATGTCACATGATTTTAATATACATTCGATTCAAGGTTTAAGCAATGCGGAAGCCTCGCAACGTTTGGCACAGGATGGTTTCAATGAATTGCCTACCGGCCGGAAGAGAAGTATCTTAAAGATTGTGCTGGAAGTCATTCGTGAGCCGATGTTTCTACTGTTGGTGGCCTGCGGTATCCTGTATCTGCTGATGGGACGCGAACATATTGGCGATGCCCTGATGCTGCTGGGCTTTGTATTTGTTGTGATGGGTATTACGATTATCCAGGAAAGACGTACCGAGCGGGCATTGGAAGCCCTACGGGATTTGTCAAGTCCCAGGGCGCTGGTTGTCCGCAATGGTCAGCAAAAACGCATTGCCGGACGCGAAGTAGTACGCGGCGACATTATCGTCTTGTCTGAGGGGGACTGTGTTCCCGCTGATGCAGTGATGCGATATACGATCAATCTTTCCGTTAATGAATCGCTGTTGACCGGAGAATCGGTTCCGGTTCGTAAAAGTGCTTCAGAAAAAGACCAAATCATGAGCCGCCCTGGAGGCGAAAATATTCCGTTTGTTTATTCCGGAACGATGGTAACCTCTGGACAAGGCGTGGCTGAGGTATTGGCTATCGGCGGTCAGACAGAACTGGGGAAGATCGGCAAATCTCTGAAGACCTTGGAAACAGAACAAACTCTGCTCCAGCAGGAAACAGGCCGGTTGGTAAAAACGCTGGCGGTAGTAGGATTGACGCTTTGTGTTTTGGTCGTGATAATTTATGGGCTTACCCGTGGGAATACTTCAAAAACATGGGGGGATGGATTGCTGGTCGGAATTACAATGGCCATGGCGACTTTGCCTGAAGAATTACCTGTTGTATTGACGGTTTTTCTTGCACTAGGCGCATGGCGCATTTCACAAAATCGAGTACTGACCCGTCGAATGCCGGCGATTGAAACCCTTGGCGCCGCTACAGTTCTATGTGTGGATAAAACCGGTACGCTTACGATGAATCAAATGTCGGTTCATCAGTTTTTTGCCAAAGAACAGTTTTTCGACGTGGAAACTCTTGATCGGACACCGCTACCTGAGCATTTTCACGAACTTCTGGAATTTGGCATTTTGGCCAGCAAAAAAGATCCGTTTGACCCGATGGAAAAGGCCTTGCGAGGTATTGGCAATACCTGTCTGGCTAAAACGGAACATTTGCACGACAACTGGACGCTCGAACACGAATATTCATTATCACCTGAATTACTGGCTTTGTCGCATGTCTGGCGTTCGCCGGACGGTGTTGAACTGGTGGTCGCGGCCAAAGGAGCGCCAGAGGCCATTGCGGATCTTTGTCATCTGGAGGACGGTGAAATTAAAAAACTTTCCGAGAAGGTTGCCGTGATGGCCAAAGAGGGCTTACGTGTTCTTGGTGTGGCTAAAGGCATGTTTCGTCAATCGACACTGCCGCAGAATCAACACGACCTGCAGTTTGCCTTTATAGGCCTCGTTGGCCTAGCCGACCCTATCCGTCCCACGGTGCCGGCGGCTATTCAGGAATGTTATACCGCAGGAATTCGGGTGGTGATGATCACCGGTGATTATCCCGGTACCGCCCAAAATATCGCTAAACAAATCGGTCTTTCGTCGCCGGAAGAAGTTATCACCGGGCCGCAGCTTGAACAGATGAGCGACGAGAAACTCAAACAACGGATTTCAAAAGTCAATATTTTTGCTCGTGTAGCTCCTGAGCAAAAGCTCCGAATTGTCAATGCGTTAAAGAGTAATCGCGAGATTGTGGCGATGACCGGCGACGGGGTTAATGACGCCCCGGCATTAAAATCGGCCCATATTGGTGTGGCGATGGGTGGACGCGGTACGGATGTTGCCCGCGAGGCGGCTTCACTGGTATTACTGGATGATGATTTCTCTTCGATTGTACAGGCCGTCAAGCTTGGACGACGTATTTTTGATAATATCAGAAAGGCCGTGTCCTACATCTTCGCCATCCATGTTCCGATTGCGGGTTTGTCGATGATTCCGGTTTTTATGGGCGAAAACTGGCCTGTGATACTGATGCCAATTCATGTGGTCTTCTTGGAGTTAATTATCGACCCCGCCTGTTCGGTGATTTTTGAGGCCGAAAATGCGGAGCCCAATGTGATGAGCCGCCCACCGCGAAATCCGCAGGAACGGCTGTTCAATATAAGGTCTTTGTTTTTAAGTATTATTCAGGGTTTTATCGCACTTGCATTCGTGTTGGGTGTTTTTGTTATTGCTCGTCACGATGGGCTTACGGATAATGATTCGCGGGCTTTAGCCTTTGTTACACTGGTGATTTCCAATATATGTTTAATTCTAACCAATCGCTCTTGGACGCGGACGATTTTTTCCATGTTCAAAGAGCCGAACAGTGCTCTGTGGTGGGTTGTCGGCGGAGCCGCACTTTTCCTGAGCTTGGCTCTTGGTGTGCCGTTTTTGCGAAACTTGTTTCATTTTGACAATTTTCACCTGCGGGACTGGCTTCTTTGCTTTATCGCAGGTATTGGCAGTATTCTTTGGTTTGAGATTCTCAAAGTTATTTTGGCTAAACGAGGCGATAGTAAAGTTTGAAAAAAATAGGTGAGTAGCGGCTATGGCTAAGCACCTCTATTATAAAAGCGATTAAGGTTCTATCATTTGAATGCTCGGTAAAATCATGTCACTATTTTGTCTCCATTTATGTAAAATCTTATCTGTGCCAGAGTGTACTGGTTCAGCGTAAGCCATCCCCCAACAATTTCTTCGCCCTCGTCTAAACCAAAAGCAACTGAAAAAGGCACCAAACGATCTGCTCCCCCAGGTGGTCCACCCTCTGTCTTCTGACCTCTGACCTCTGATTTCTGATTTCTGGCTGCTAGCCCCTCATCTTACCCATTTTAACATCAAAACTCATCAAAACATACTACAAACATAGTGCAAACTGGGTACAAACATAGTGCAAAGTGGGTACAAACCACATCACTTTTCATCAGAATTCATCCAATTTTCGCCGAATTTCACACTTTTTTCTTACCCATCTTGCCTAATCGTTATAATCGTTACGCAAAAATAAGCACTTACATCAATTTCCACCAACGTAAAATAAGGAGTTACATCAATTCCACGCTACCAAAAACAACGACTTACAAACACACATCTCCTCCCACCCTCTGCCTTCTGACTCCTTCCATCTTCCCTCTTTCTTACTCGTGCCTGTTGCCTTCAGACTGACCGATTTTAACGAATCGGTCAGTCTGAGTTGTGTTATTTACCAAACGACCAGGCTCAGCAAAGCCATAAAATCAGAAAAAACAAACCTCGTCAGATATTTTTTATAACTTCTTTGCCACAAAGAAGATATAAACACACCCAACGACCGCTCACAGGGCAAATATGTGCGAAAAATAGAAATTTTAGAACCAAAGCGGCGATTTTTCTTGAAGATATTAAAGCCTTGCGTAAACTGATGAGTTCTAATGTGTTGTGCCGATAATGTTAGTTTGGAATAAGACGAAGTTGGAGCGTATGAATGATAAAAGTTAAAGCCAGAGGTGGCGAATCAATACAGCAAATGATGAAGCGATTCAAAAAAATGTGCGAAAAAGAAGGCCTCATCAAGGATATCAAACGACAGAGCTATTACGAAAAACCGTCCGAAAAGAAACGCCGTCGAATGCGTAAGAGCAGATCCTATACCGACTTATATTAGTACTACATCGCGAATAATTATAAATCATTGGGTGCACATGACCTCAATTGTTTTACGTTTATGTTTAACCATCGGAGCTTGGCAAGCATTTTTTTGGTATGCAATATCCGAGCGTCGCGGTTGTGTTTCTGGTAATAGGCAATTATCTTGGCGGTGTGGTGATAGAGCTTTATGCGGTCGCCGCGGCAGTAGGGATTGTGCCTCGATCCACGTACTGGCCGCTTGCCGCACCTGTTCGACGGTCAAATAAAAACCCTCTGTCGTTTTTTTCTCTGAGCTTCTGATGAACACGCGAGCAAAACAAATAACTCAACTGGCTGATATAGAAGTGGCGATGGATTGCCGTCCAATTGCGCACCTCAAAATGATCCATTCCCAGTTCCCGTTTGCCGATCTCGAAACATCGATTGATCGGGAACCGGGAAAACGCTATCCACAACAGTTTTTCCAGGGTTATGTCGTTGAGCCCCGGCAGGCCGTCCTCACCTTGTTTGCGATAAAATCGGGCGTGCTTGACCTCCCATACAATCGGCCCGTTTTCACTGTCCTTGATGTGAAACGGTTCCCACGTTTGGTTTTGAAAGACGCGGGAATAGACCAGCAGATTCCGCACCTCACTGGCCGGCAACGCCTTCTTCGACAATCGCGGGAAATGGCGTTTTCGCCCGCGTCCATGCCGTTCCCGTGCCGTGGGACGAACCAGAATTTCCGGTTCGTACAGCCAGCCGCAAAAGTCCGACGGGACTTCCCCCACATAGTTTTGACCGCGTGTCTCCAGGCCGTCCAGGAACTCTCCGTCTCGGCCATACCATGCATCAAAAGTCCACGCCGATACGCGGATGCCGTTTTGCAGCGTACGCGACACTTGATCCAGCGCAATATCGGTTTTCTTACGATAGACCACCTCCTCCGAAATGCCCGCCTTCTTGCGGCGCGCCGGATCACTGGCCCATTCTTCCGGAAGATACATGTCGCTGTTCAAAAGGCACTGAAAATCCCCCGCCACATAGCCGATGTGCACGCCCACCACGCAATTACCGGTCTTGCCGGTGTTACCACACCATTGCCATTGAACGCCGGCGGTCTCACGACCCTTCTTGGGATTTCCGGTATCGTCAATCAGTCCAATGGCTGCCGGATGGGCATGGTCGGCCGCCACCTTCCATTGCAGCTTGTCGCGGAGTCGCAGGTGATCCCACTCCAGCAAAGACAGAAAGCACTGCAAGGTGCGGGGCGGCAAGTCAGCCGCCAACGCCATCGGTTCAATGCTCTTTCGTGGCAGGTCGGACAACTGCCCGTGGACATAAGCCCACAGATTCCGCCGCGAGCCGATGCGGGCAAAACAATCGTCAAATTGAGACAAAAATGTGTTCAATTCTTTGCCAACACCTTTGATCTGTGTAATATCCATATCGATTCTCCTTATAATCGCCATGTTTATAAGAAGTTATCAACGTTACGATTCTGTTTTCTTGAGCTTTATTCGCGCTGTAGTTAAGTGCAAATATTTAAAAAAACTAGATATAAAGGTAATTTTCGACTAGAGAAAGTGATAACTATGTTACAAGCAAAAACCGCAATTATCATTATCATGAGCGTGTTAGTCCCAACAATAAGTGCCGGAGCATTACAAACGAGCTATGATGCCAATGCCGTAAATGTCACACAGGCAAACCCTCAGAGCATCCAGGCAACGATACAACCATCGGATGCACCATCAGGCAGTTCGTTTACGTGGTTTGCCCCCCTTAGAGAATACAGCATTGGCGAACGAGTCGCACTGTTGGCGATTCTTGGTGTGGCAATAGCCGGGCTTTTATATGCCTTGATGCTTGCCCGGCAAGTCAAGAACACCGATAAAGGCACAGCTAAAATGCAGGAAATAGCCGCTGCAGTGCGTGAAGGAGCTATAGCCTATCTGACAGCACAATTTCGAAAAATCGGTCCGCTGATAATACTGCTGACGGGTGTGCTGTACCTGACCAAATGGAACATGCCGGCCTTCGCAGCCGGTCGTGCAGGAGCTTTCCTGGTCGGCTCAATGTTTTCATGGTTGGTCGGATACGTAGGAATGCGCCTTGCGACAATCGGTAACCTGCGTGTGGCATCGGCAGCTCGAAGAAGCTACGGCGAAGCCATGCAAATAGGCTACCGAACAGGCACTGTCACCGGAATGCTTACCGACGGGCTTGGGCTGCTTGGCGGAACAACGATTTTTCTGATATACGGCGAGCATGCTTATGAAGCCCTGCTGGGCTTCGGTTTCGGCGGAACGCTGCTTGCACTGTTTATGCGAGTTGGGGGTGGCATTTATACCAAAGCGGCGGATGTTGGCGCCGACCTTGTAGGCAAAATAGAAAAGGGTATCCCTGAGGACGACCCTCGTAACGCCGCTACCATCGCGGACAACGTAGGCGACAACGTTGGCGATTGTGCAGGTATGGCCGCTGATATCTTCGAGAGTTATGAAGTAACCATTGTGGCAGCAATGATACTTGGTCTGGCCAGTTTCGGTCATAAGGGTGTTATTTTTCCTTTACTGGTTCGCGGCATAGGTGTACTGGGGTCTATCATCAGCACCTACTCGGTTAAAGCCGGGGCCAGTGACACTTCTGACACGGCACTTAAGAGCGTACACAGAGGTTTCTGGATTGGGTCGATAATTTCTGTGGTCGGGTTTTTTATTCTGGGGTTGCTGTACCTGCATTTTGATACAGTATATCTGGCAATGTATAAGATGGCATCTTCAGGATTCCCAAATGGTGACCCCGGGCAATTGCCGTTATGGGCAAACTTTGGAATATCCGGACTGGATATGCGTCCGGTTTTTACCTGCTTAGTTGGAATATTTTTGGCAATCGCACTAAACAAGACGACATCATATTATACCCATACCTCTTTCTCGCCTGTAAAATCACTGGCCAAGGCCTGTCAGACAGGACACGCAACAAATATCATCCAGGGCTTTGCTGTGGGTTATGAAAGCACAGTAGCTAATGTTATGCTGATAGCCTCGGCAATCGGGTTGTCTGTGATGTGCTATTGGGGGATGCCGTCAGTTTTCATTGCTTATGGCGTAGCTATGACCGGCATCGGTATGCTGACACTGACTGGCAATACTATTTCAATGGATGTTTTTGGGCCCGTTGCCGACAATGCCAACGGCATCGGCGAAATGGGGTACGACTTGGAAGCGATGGAAAAAGAGCAACCCGGTTCATATAAATGCGCACGGCAGGTGTTGGCCGACCTGGATGCGGTTGGAAATACCACCAAAGCGGAGACAAAAGGCATCGCTATCGGTTCAGCCGTGATTGCAGCAGTGTCGTTATTCGCAAGTTTTATTGCTGTGATAGCAGTTGGCAGTGAAGATAAACTTAATTTAATGAAGGAAGCGCAGTACAGGTTTTTTGCTGGTCAAATGACGGTGGCTAGCCCATTAGTACTAATTGGTTTTCTGATTGGCGGGGCGGTGCCTTTCCTGTTTAGTTCAATGTTGATTCGTGCAGTCGGTCGAGCCGCTTTCTATATTGTCAATGAATGCCGTATTCAATTCAGAGACAAGGACATTTGGGAAGGCAAGAAGAAACCCGACTATGGGCGAGTGGTAAATATTTGTACCCGCACGGCGCAGAAAGAACTGATTGGTCCGGGATTGCTGGCTATCCTTGCGCCATTATTTGTAGGTTTCCTTTTGGGGCCTTATGCCCTGGGAGGTTTTTTAGCTGGTATGATTCTGGTTGGCCAATTACTCGCCGTCTTTATGGCTAATGCCGGAGGAGCATGGGACAACGCGAAAAAAATGATAGAAGACGGACTTTATGGAGGCAAAGGCTCAGAAGCACATCATGCCAGTGTAACTGGCGACACTGTAGGCGACCCGCTTAAAGACACAGCCGGACCTGCTATTAACCCCCTCGTAAAGGTTATGAATATGGTTTGTCTGCTCGGACTCGGAACAATTCTTTTGTTTAATGTTCCAGGCATTCATCCCGACAGCCAGGCTTTAGATGCAGCAGGATGGAGCAAAAATCTGCCGACTAATTGGGTGGTTGGGTTGATTGTGTCCATCATAATATTAGCTTTGATTTTCTGGGCGGTGTGGCAAAGCAAACGAGAAACTAAGGAAATGAAGGAAATAGAAGGCGAATTAATACTACAGCGCAAATAAGCGATTTTATGGCAAATAAAACTGCATTATCAGTATCAAAAATGCATTTTCAATGTTTAATCGCGATGTAGTACTAAGTGTCTGTGAAGTAGTTGCGCATGTTTGCCAGCTTAAAGAAGAGGAGGTGGAGTCACGGCGGGGGGTCACCACCCGAGACGGGATGTAATAATTTTTGGTAGTTTCCGGTGGTATTGGGCAAACCTTTTGCATTTTCCTGCCGATAAGATAAAAGCCTATGGAAGTTGTTGTACAGCAAGGATATAGGACGGTTATGGCGGTGTCCGATAACTCAAAGGCAGAAGATATCCCCCATTGACTCTTGAATAAAACGGTAAAATCAAGTAGAATATAATGGATACATAAGAAAAACTGCATTAGCGGAGAGAAGCATGTTTGAAAGATTTACTGATCGGGCACGTAAGGTGATGGCCCTGGCGAATCAGGAAGCTCAGAGGTTCAATCACGAGTATATCGGTACGGAACACATCCTGCTGGGTTTGGTTAAAGAGGGCAGTGGTGTGGGCGCCAATGTACTGAAGAACCTCGAAGTTGATCTGCGCAAGGTTCGTCTGGAGGTGGAGAAACTGGTCAAGAGCGGCCCGGATATGGTAACCATGGGTAAACTTCCCCAAACCCCGCGTGCCAAGAAGGTTATCGAATATTCGATAGAAGAGGCCCGTGCGTTGAACCATAACTATGTGGGTACCGAACATCTATTGTTGGGGATTCTGCGGGAAAATGAAGGGGTGGCGGCGCAGGTTTTGATGAGTCTGGGTCTGAAGATGGAAGAAGTACGTGAAGAAGTACTGAATCTTCTTGGGGCTGGAATGGACGTTGAATCCGGGGCCTCCGTGACGGGCATGGCGCATGGCGAGCGGAGCAAGAGCGACAAGAGCAAAACGCCGGCCCTGGACAGTTTCGGCAGAGACTTAACGGAATTGGCTATTCAGGGTCAGCTTGATCCTGTTATTGGGCGTTCCAGGGAGATAGAACGAGTTATACAGATTTTGTGTCGTCGGACCAAGAATAACCCGGTATTACTGGGCGAAGCGGGCGTCGGCAAGACGGCAATCGTAGAGAGCCTGGCACAGAAGATTGTCGGTCATGATATACCGGAACTGCTGGCGGGACGACGCATAGTGGTTTTAGATCTGGCGATGATGGTAGCCGGGACCAAGTATCGCGGGCAATTCGAGGAACGCATCAAAGCGGTGATGAATGAGGTGCGTCGCGCCAAGAATGTGATACTGTTTATCGATGAGCTGCACACCCTGGTGGGAGCCGGCGGTGCAGAGGGGGCCATCGACGCATCTAATGTTCTCAAGCCGGCTTTGTCTCGCGGCGAAATACAATGTATCGGCGCGACAACGCTGGACGAATACCGCAAGTATATTGAAAAAGACAGCGCCCTGGAGCGAAGGTTCCAGACGATTATCGTCGAACCGCCGACTAAGAGTGAAACTCATGCGATACTCAATGGTCTTCGGGACCGCTACGAGGCACATCATCGAGTTCGGTTTGTTGACGAAGCATTGATTTCGGCGGTCGATCTTTCGTGTCGATATATCACCGGACGGTGCCTGCCCGATAAGGCAATCGATGTGATCGATGAGGCGGGTGCTCGTGTAAGGCTCAAATGCATGACCAAGCCGCCCGATCTGACCGATCTGGAACTGGAAATCGAACGATTACAGAACGAAAAAGACGAAGCTGTCAAGAACGCCAACTATGAGCGTGCAGCGTCTCTGCGTGATGAGTCGGAAAGGGCCATTCAGCGTAAAGAAGAGTTGCAGAAAAGATGGCGTGAGTCAAATAACGAAGTAGATGGGATAGTGGATGAGGAAGTTATCGCGGAGGTGGTGAGCAACATAACCGGCATACCACTGACGCAACTGAAAAAGGAGGAAGTGACCCGTCTGCTGGAACTGGAGGCGGAACTTCATAAGCGTGTGATCAGCCAGGATGAGGCGATCAGCGTTGTGGCCAAGAGCGTACGGCGTTCGCGAAGTGGATTAAAAGATCCGAATCGGCCCATGGGCTGTTTTATTTTTATCGGGCCGTCCGGCGTAGGTAAGACGCTGCTGGCGCGGGCCCTGGCGGAATTCATGTTCGGAGATGAAGATTCGCTGATTCAATTGGACATGAGCGAGTATATGGAGAAACATAATGTTTCGCGGCTGGTGGGTGCGCCTCCGGGATATGTGGGCTACGAAGAAGGGGGACAGTTGACCGAACAGATCAGACGGCGTCCTTATGCGGTGGTTTTGCTCGATGAGATTGAAAAGTCGCATAGTGATGTTTCCAATATGCTGCTTCAGATTATGGAGGAAGGCAGACTTACGGATAGTTTTGGTCGTCATGTCGATTTTCGCAACACGATATTGATAATGACCAGTAACATCGGGGCTGATCTGATCAAGAACCAGGCGGGCTTTGGTTTCGGAAAGCGCTCTGTCGAGGCAAACTACGAAAAGATGAAGGAAATGCTGAAGAAGGAAGTGGACCGTCATTTCCGTCCGGAGTTCCTTAATCGGCTTGACGATCTGATTGTATTCAAGGCCCTGACGCGTGAAGATCTACAAAGTATCGTTGAGTTCGAGTTGAAAAAGGTTTTCGGCAGACTGTCAGAACAGGGTTTGCAACTGGACTTATCAGCCGAGGCGAAAGAATTCTTGATCGACGAAGGTTATAATCCGGAGTTTGGGGCACGCCCGTTGCGTCGGGCCATCGAGCGTCACGTCGAAGATCCGCTTAGCGAGGATATTTTGCGTGGTCGATTCAAAGGTTTCAACGGGATAAAGGTTACTCGCATGGGTAATCGTCTGAATTTTGAGGGGGAGAAGATTCCGCAGGAGAAGCCAGGTGAAAGTAAAAACAAGCCGACGGAAGTTTCACAAGTCACATAGGTCGGCGTCTGTGGGCAAATGAATATTACGGGAGTTCCCCCAGGAAACCGGGAAACTCCCATTTTTGTGCGCGATCGTGAAGCTTCTTCAATCGTTTACTGTGGTTTTTTGAGGTCTTCGGCGGTTGGCAGATCTTCGAGGTTGTTCAGGCCGAAGACTTCGAGGAATTTTCTGGTGGTGCCGTACAGCAGAGGTCTGCCAAGCTCTTCGGCACGTCCGACGATTTTGACCAGTCCCTTTTCGGCTAACTGCCGGACCATCTCGCCCGCTCCGACGCCCCGGATACTCTCGATATCGACCCGTATGATCGGTTGTTTGTAAGCGATAATGGCTAAGGTTTCCAGAGCGGCCGGTGAGAGTTTGGTTTCACTGCGGACCTTTATGAGTTTGCGGAGCCATGGGTTGAACTGCGGCTGAGTGAGCATCTGGTATCCGCCGGCAATGGACTCGATCCGAAAAGTGCAGTCCATCTGCCGGTATTTGCAGTTCAACTGGTCGATATGCTCGCTGATTTGTTTTGTGGTGCCGGCGCCGATGATTTCACGGAGCTTGATCGCTGTAACCGGTTCGTCGGCGGCAAAAAGGATCGCTTCGATGACAGAAGCGGTGGTTATTTCACGTTCGTTCTGATCGGGTTGGTCGTCCTGGTCGGTATCAAATTGTGGGTCGGGTTGATCGGTGTCAAACCGTGGGTCGTCCTGATCGTTGTCAAACTGTGGGTCGGGTTGATCCGAGCCGAACAGTGGGTCAGGGTCAGTGGCTGGCTCGGCCGGGGTTTCCTGGTCCTGGCCGGTCGAGGGAACGGGTTCTTCCCGGTCAGACTCGTCGTAGTTATCTCTTTTGTTGTCCTGCACTTATAACCTCAAAGCAGATTAAACGGTCATTTCAGGAGATTTTACAATCTTGACGGAAAAGATAAAGAAAAAACTGAAATATACCCAATGGGTATCATTATACCCGGCAGGGCCAATCGTAACGTATAGCGGTTTATGTAAACATGGATTTTTAGTACCTGGCATTTCATTCAGTAGCTGACATAAGTGAGACCGATGGTGAAGCCCTCGGCAATGACAGGACAATAGATAATACTACCTTAGAATAGGCTATAAGGCCCATTTTTTCCGATGCCGTTACGGATTTGTTATTTCAGGTCAGGATGAAGTATGGCGATGGTGGCTTTGCTTTTCAAATCCTGCTGCAGGTCGAGCATTCGCTGAGTTATTACCCGCCGAATGATGGCCTGGTTCAGTTCGTCGCGTACGTCGTCGAGTTTTACGTTGTCGGACGGAAAAGACTTTTCCAGTTGTAATATGCACCACCATTCCAGATTATCGTCGTCGTAGTATCGGAATATTCCGCTGCGCCGGCCTGGCTGTTCGATAGCGAAGGCTTCCTCGCGAATTTTGGCGGGCACATCCTCGTCGGCCGGCGAAAACGGGCCCAGCAGGCCATCATGGGTCAGCGTAGGCTGGTCCTGCGAGAACTGTTCGACGAGCTGTGCAAAGTCCGCCCCTTCGTCGAGTTTTCTTTGTGCTTCCTGTATGCTGCGGAAACTGCTCAGGACAAGTTGGCGAACGAGAACTTTACGGTGATGCTGCCGTTGATGTTCGTCCTCGATCATTTTTTCGCTAACGATTACTTCATGATCGACCAGGCGTCGCAGCAAAACCCTTTTTTCGATGATTACGTCAAATTCGTTGCGGGTCAGACCACGGCTGTCCAGCATATAGTTGAACAAGGCCAACTGTTCACGACGTGTCTGGCCGGGCGCCATATCTTCCAGAACACTGTCAAGCTCAGCTTCGATATCTTCCGGGGCGGCGGTCAGTCCCTGCTGTGCGGCGTGTCGGCGGACCAGTTCCAAAAGCACCAACTCGTCCAGTACCCGCCGACCATAACCTGGCAGCAAGACCTTGAGCAACTGACTTTGGCGCAGCGGCTGACCGTCGATCAAGGCAACGGTGGGGTCATCCGAAGGTCCGGCAGGAATGGCCGGCTGGTGGGCTGCACAACCGGCAAGATTGACATAAAGAACCAGGCTCATCAGCCACCAAATGTCATATTTTTTAGTAAACATTCCTGAAAAAATACCAGACTAAAGGAAGAATTAAAAGAACAAAATTTTGGCTAAAAATACCGCGAAAGTTAACTCAATCGTTATGAGTATATATTTCTCTTGCGGTTCGATTGGGCTGATGGTATATCTGTTTTGTGATTGAACCTACAAGCCAGAGGCGCCAGCGGATGAAAATTGATGCACACCAACATTTTTGGAACTATGACAGACAGGAATACTCATGGATCGACGAGTCCATGGCGTCTTTGAATCGCGATTTTCTGCCTGGGGACCTGGCGGAGTTACTCAAACAAAACAACATCGACGGTACGGTAGCCGTCCAGGCCCGGCAGAGTCTGATCGAAACCGAATGGCTTTTACGACTGGCCGAGAACCACAATTTTATCAGAGGCGTTGTCGGGTGGGTCGAACTGGCGAGTTCGCACGTAGAGTCGGAGATCGCCCGTTTTGCCAAGAACCCAAAACTCAAAGGTTTGCGGCACGTACTGCACGACGAGCAAGACGACCGATATATGCTGCGTGACGATTTTCTACGCGGTCTGGCTAAACTGGAAAAGTTTAACCTCACATACGATATTCTCATTTTTCCCCGCCATCTCAAATTTGCCTGTCAGCTTGTTCGCCGGTTTCCGCAGCAGCTTTTCGTTGTGGACCACATTGCCAAGCCTGCTATTAGAACTGGTCAGGCGGGGGCGTGGCGGCAGGAGATGGGACAATTGGCCCAGGCAGAGAATGTTTATTGCAAGATCAGCGGCATGGTCACCGAGGCATCGTGGACCGACTGGAGCAAGGCCGATTTCCTGCCCTATATGGAGGCGGTGCTGGAGGCATTCGGAGCCGAGCGGCTGATGTTCGGCAGCGACTGGCCGGTCTGCACTGTAGCGGCAAATTATGATCAGGTACTCGATATCGTTACAGATTTTCTCGGCAGGGTTTCTCCTACTGAGCAAGCAAAAATTATGGGTTGCAATGCCGTTAATTTTTATAATCTGCAAGACTCTCATAAAACCGGAGAACGAACATCATGACCATTCTTAGCCAAAAGCAACAATTGGGGACAACTGATCTTTCGGTGCCGCCGATCATTTTCGGTACAAGCTGTCTTGGCAATCTTTATCAGGAAGTACCCTACGAAACGAAACTCGCTATCGCCGGTGAATGGTTCAAATATGTCGAAAAACCGGTCGTGCTGGATTCGGCGGGCAAATACGGGGCCGGCCTGGCCCTGGAGATGATCGGCAAGACACTGGGCGAACTTGGCGTGCAATCGGATCAAGTCATTATCTCCAATAAGCTCGGCTGGAAACGTGTACCACTGAAAGGCCCTGAACCTACCTTCGAACCCGGCGCCTGGTTCGGAATCGCTCACGACGGGGAACAGCACATCAGTTATGAAGGTATTCTTAAATGCTACCAGCAGGGCTGCGAGTTGCTCGGCAGCCAATATTCTCCGGCAGTCGTATCTGTGCATGATCCTGACGAATACCTCGGCGGCAAGGCCGACCCCGACGAGCGAAACAAACGTTTCCGGCATGTGGTCGGCGCCTATCAAGCCCTACACGAACTCAAGGCTCAGGGCTGTGTCAAGGCCGTGGGCGTAGGCGCCAAGGACTGGACCGTAATTCGTGAACTTGCTGACGCCGTCGAGCTCGACTGGGTAATGTTTGCCTGCAGTCTGACCGTCTATACCCACCCGTCGGAGTTGATCAGGTTCATGGAAGAACTAAACAGAAGAAATGTCGGCATAATCAATTCCGCCGTTTTTAACGCCGGTTTCCTTATCGGCGGTGGATATTTCGATTATCGCAAACCTGACCCGAAAAGGGATGCCGATTTATTCGGTTGGCGTAACCGCTTTTTGTCGCTTTGCAAAAAACATGATGTAAAGCCCGCTACCGCCTGCGTACAGTTCGGCATTTCGCCGCCGGGCGTAATCAGCGTCGCTTTGAATTCGAGCAAACCGCAGCGCATACGGGAAAACGTCGAGCTGGTAAGCACAGCCGTTCCAGCCAAGTTTTGGATCGCAGCGAAAGATGCCGGCTTGATCGACAAAAACTACCCTTACTTGGGATAACAGAATTTAAGGAAGATAATGAAAGCAGCCAAAATAGTACGACCAGGCAGCGTCGAAGTGGCCGAGATACCGCTGCCGCAAATAGAATCGGATCAGGTGCTGTTGGGAATCAGGGCCTTGGGGCTATGCGGCAGTGATTTGGCAACCTACAAGGGCCTGAATCCACTGGTAACTTATCCGCGGATTCCGGGCCATGAAATCGCCGCCGAGATTAAGGAGATGGGTTCGGAGGTAACCGCTGATTTGAAAATCGGTGACTCGGTTACGGTTTCACCTTATAGTGCCTGCGGCAAGTGTTCCGCGTGCCGGATCGGGCGAGTAAACTGCTGCCAATACAACCAAACCATGGGTGTTCAGCGAGATGGTGCGGCTACGGAATATATAGCTGTTCCTTACAAAAAAGTCTTTAAGGTGTGCGGTCTGACCGACGAACAAATATCGCTTATCGAACCTCTAAGTGTAGGTTGGCACGCGACCAACCGGGCTGAAGTTTCTCCGGGGGATATTGTGCTTGTTTTTGGCTGCGGTGTTATCGGTCTGGGCGCTATTATCGCTGCCGCGTACAAAAAGGCAACCGTAATTGCTGTGGATATTGACAATGCCAAGCTCCAAAAGGCACAAAAACTCGGCGCCAAATTCACCATAAACTCTGAGAGGCAAAACCTGCCGGCTATGGTCAGTGAAATCACCGCCGGTTATGGTCCCCATGTGGTTATCGAAGCTGTGGGACTGCCGGCGACGTTCCGGCAGGCTGTGGAGATCGTATGTTTTGCCGGGCGGGTCGTCTATGTCGGTTATGCAGGGCAAAAGGTCGAATACGAGACCAAACTGTTCGTTAGTAAGGAACTGGACATAAAAGGTTCACGAAACGCTCTGGACAGTGAATTCGGCTCGGTTGTCGCGATGCTCATCTCCGGCGCGATAGATGTTAGGCCCCTGATCACTGGTCGTTACCGTCTTGACCAGCTTGGCCAGGCCCTGGGGTTTTGGCAGCAAAACCCTGCCGACGTAACGAAAATCCTGATATGCTGAAGGCCTCTTTACCAAACGGTTCTCTTATGAATTGCAGATTTGTGCTTTGAAAAAATCAGTAACGGCAAAAAAAACGATCCGATGGAAACTGTTTTGTATTCTTGCCCTGGCGGCAATACTGTGGGGCAGTTGGAAATATGTCTGCGGGCCGTCGCGTCCGGCAGTGAAATTTAACGGTGTGGATGACTATCTTTTGTGTGATGACGAGCCAGGCCTGGATGTTACCGATCAGATCACCGTTGAGGCATGGGTCAAAGGCCGATTTACCGACGACGCCCAACACACGATAATACGCAAAGGCAATGCGTACTATCTTGGCGTTACCAATCATCGGCTGCATGGCGCCATTAACACGACCGATTGGAAAACTGTTCAGGCAAGCTCTGTATTAACCGACGATCGATGGCACCATTTCGCCATGACATATAACAGAGTCGAACCGGCTCCGAAAGCGACAACCCTGGACAACTTCAATGGTTTGAGAATGGATGGCGACGCGCCCGCTGTGCTGTGTGGTGCTGCCGGTGAATTTGACGAACATATTCGGGAAATAGGAAATGTACTCTACGAACCGGACGAGGATGAGGCCGGTAAGAAATACAAGATTTTCTATAGCGGATATCATGGCACTTATAAAGGAAACAATGTCGGCATCGGCTATGCGTATTCAGCGGATGGAAAGACATGGACCAAACATCCCAACAAAATCATCGACCGGCCTCTCGAAGACCCTTATGTCGTAAACAACGATGGTACGTATTATTTATTTGTCGAAGACAAAGCCGATATGCCCTTCAGAAACATTCGGCGTTATCATTCCTCTGACTGCCTGAACTGGGCCGATGACGGTGATGTGTTTGACGTACAGGCCGGCGGAAGCCCTGTCGATTGGGAAGCTCAGGATGTCAGTTCGCCGGTTGTCTGGATCGAAAATGATATTTGGTATCTGCTTTATGAAGGAAGAGGCGGAGGATATTGGGGTAAGATCGGCCTGGCTACCTCGCGCGACGGTGTGCATTGGACCAGATACAAAAACAATCCCGTCTTTGACGGCGGCCCACCTGGAAACTGGGACGAAACCAACGTTGTCTGCGACGACATAATAAAAGTTGGCGCAAGATATTACATGACCTATCACGGCTATGGTGCTTCGGGACCTACCGGTTATTGGTCCGGCTTGGCTTATTGCGACGATCTGCACAACTGGGTCAGGCACTCGGACAATCCATTTTCTATTTGTCCGACGGTTATGTTTCTGTACGATACGGAGTATGTGTTATTTTGTGAAGACATCGGTGGGGTCTTTCGATCCAATCCCTGTATAGTTTCTGCGCCCCGTCTTTATATTGACGGTCTTGAGCAGCATTATCTTATCAGGCAAGACTGCGATAACACCCCCATAACCGCCGACAACCACCCGGCGAGCATTGGCAAGTCACCTGTAGGAATCCCATATTTTTTCCGGGGAAGCATCAGCCGCCTGCGTATCTGGGGTCAGGCTCTGAGTCCACGTGAAATCCGCTGGGCAATGGACGGGGTCTTGGCTGAAAACGAACCCAATTTGGCAGCCTGCTGGGAATTCGACCAGGGTGGGGGCTGAACCGTTTATGCCCCCTTCAACTCCGCTAATTAGTATCTGTTGCAGGGATGACAGGTTCGTTTGTGGGAATGACAGGTTTGTTCGCAGGTCATTCCGCAGGGGTGACATTGTTTTTTTTACTATTGACATTCTGTCGGGCGAGACCATAGAATCCTGTGCAGGCCAAATTTGTAAAATCAATCTTATTTGGAGGTGCAGGCTATGTCGGATGTTAATAATACGATAAATCTCAGGAAAATATTGTACCCAACCGATTTTTCGAAGCATTCGTTAGCGGCCCTGCCACATGCCCTGAGCCTTTCGCAGCAGTACCATACCGAGTTGCACTGCCTGCACGTGGTCGATGAGACGTACCAATATTGGGTGGCCGGGACCGACAACGCAGTACCAACGGTCATCTCGGACGATGAAATAATGGATTCAGCCCTGCAGCAAATGGACGAATTCATCGCTAACCACCTTGTTCAGGCAAAAGATCAATTGGTAAGCACAGTTATTCCCGGCCGTCCTTTTGTCGAGATAATACGCTACGCCAAAAAGCACGAGATTGATTTAATAGTAATCGCCACGCACGGTCACGGAGCACTGGCCTCGATGTTACTAGGCAGCGTCACGGAAAAAGTTGTTCGCAAAGCCCCTTGTCCGGTACTGACCGTTCGACAGCACGGGCACAAATTCGAAATGCCCTGAAACAGACCCGTGGACTAACGGGGTCAGTTTTGCAGAGCGGTTTGGCTGTGGCTCTTGCCGGTTTAGGTTATTTACTTTTTTTGCTGATCGGGCTGGTACTCTTTTTTGATGACGGGGGGGTTAGTTTTTTGGGTGGTAGGGTCGGTACTTTTTTGGGTAACCGGATCAGATGAAGCTTTGACGATTTCGAGTAGTTCTATCTCGAAGATCAAGGTAGAATTAGGTGGGATGTTTCGGCTTCCGCGTACACTGTAGGCGAGTTCGGACGGGACAAACAATTGCCATTTAGCCCCGGTTTTCATGAGTTGTAGCGCTTCGGTCCAGCCTTTTATGACCCCGGTAACAGGGAAGGTGGCAGATTGGCTTTTGTCGAATTCTTCGCCGTTTAAGAAGGTTCCGCGATAGTTGGTCTTTACCTTATCCTGAGGAGTAGGTTTTGGGCCGGTGCCTTCGGTAATGACTTTGTATTGCAAGCCGCTGGGCAGGGTCTGTACGCCGGGTTTTGTTTTGTTTTCTTCCATAAACTTAGTTCCGGCAGCCAGGTTCTCCGCAGCCTGTTTTTCCCGTTTTTCGGTCCGTTGAGTCTGCATGCGGGTGCTAAAAGCCTGTAAGGTTTGTTGGGTTTGATCTTCAGTCAAGGCAAGCTCTCGCTGATCGAAGGCGTCTTTTAGGCCCTGGATCAACATGCCTATATTAAGGGCAAAATCGTCTTTTTTCAAGTCCAGCAGGCTCCGGCCCATCTGGGTGCCAATAGCATAGCTGACCTTGTCCTCCTCGTTTTTGAAGGTTGAATCGGCTTCTTTCGCCTCCAGCTTTGGCTCTAGATTGTCAGGAGTCGGGGTTTTGGCCTTATCCTCGGCAGCATCTACGGTTATCATTTGAGCTAACACTACAACTACTGTTACTAACAAGATTTTCGCGTTCATTTTTTTCACCTCAAGCTAAATGGTTTTTCTTATGTATCCAAACGCCACAAGTGACGTTTCCAACGGAATTTTTCAAGCGGTTGGCATTATAGAGGAAAGCCACAAAAGAGTCAACCCCTAAAATGGTTTTATTTGACGGCAAGGCGCCCGGTAATGTATAAAGCGTATATCGCCGGCCTGTAATTTTGTATAACATCTTGATAATTATGAACTTACCAGCTTTTGCCGAAGGGGTCAGGTTTTTGGTTCAGAAGGGACAGGTTAGCTGGATCGTCGCTCCTTTTGGGGAAGTGGTAAGAATAAAGCTGAGGTTGTCGGTTTGGCTGGAGTTCTTGCCGATTTCAGGTTATTTTTGGTTATCTACCTTTTTTGGTCGGTTTTTGACGATTTCGAGTAGTTCTATCTCGAAAATCAAGGTGGAATTAGATGGGACGCCTGGGCGTTCGGATTCGCGATAGGCTAGTTTCGGCGGGAGAAACAGTTGCCATTTAGCTCCGGTTTTCATGAGTTGTAGCGCTTCGGTCCAGCCATCTATAACAGCGCTAACAGGGGCGGTGACAGGTTCATTTTGTTTGTAGGAGCTGTCGAATTCTTCGCCGTTTAAGAGTGTTCCGCGATAGTGGATTTTTACCTTATCCAGGAGGTTAGGTTTTGGGCCGGTGCCTTCGGTAATAACCTTGTATTGCAAGCCGCTGGGCAGGGTTTTTACTCCAGGCTTGTTTTTGTTTTCTTCCATAAACTTAGTTCCGGCAGCCAAGTTCTCTACAGCCTGTTTTTTCTGTTTTTCGGCTTGTTGAGTTCGTATGCGGGTCAAAAAAGCCTGGTAGGTTTGTTTGGCTTTCTCTTCAGCCAAAACAGGCTCTTTCTGATCGAAGGTGTCCTTGAGGCCCTGGAACAACATGTCCATATTAACGACAAAATCTTTTTTTTTCAAATCGAGCAGGCTCCGGCCCATCTGGGTGCCAATGATATAGCTGATCTCGTCCTTTTCGTTTTTGAAGATTGAATCGGCTTCTTTCGTCTCCAGCTTTGGTTCTGGATTGTCAGGAGCCGCCGTTTTCGCCTTATCCTCGGCTGCATCTGTGGCTATCATCTGAGCTAACACTACAACTACCGCCACTAACAAGATTTTTGTGTTCACTCTTTTTACCTTTAAGCTAAATGGTTTTTCTTATGTATTTAAATGCCACAAGTGACATTTCCCACGGGAATTTTCAAGTGACTCGCATTGTAAGGGAAAGCCATAAAAGAATCAACCCACAAAATGGTTCAAGTGGACGGCAAGGCGTACGATAATGTATAAAGCGTATATTGCCGGCGTCATAACTGCGCATAACATCTTGGTAATTATGAACTTACCGGTTTTTGTCGGAGGGGGCGGCCCTTCGGCTTCGCTTGGGACAGGCGGTGCAGGAAGCTGCAAACTCATAAGAGTTGAATTTTTGAGATCAATTTGGTATTTTATTGGAAAAGAGGCTCAGCGGCTTAGCTGAGCTAAGATGTATATGGTATATGAATCCCAGATAGGGTAAATCCAGTGAATACATCAAATATTATTCGTAGTAAGAAACAGGTATCGTCTGGATTAACACGGCGTGAGACATTGAAATATGGCCTTTGCGGCGGCTTGGCGGCAGCCATGCCCGCTGCCCTTTGGATGGGCGGTTGTGGCAGCCAAAAACATGGGAAAAAACCAAATATTTTCCTTATTAGCGTCGATACCTTGAGAGCAGATCACTTGAATTGTTACGGATATTCAAAGGGCACATCTCCCAATATTGACAGTTTCGCCTCAGAAGCTCTGCTGTTTGAGAATTGCTTTTCACATGCTGCAACAACAAGTTCCAGTTGTGCCAGTCTTATCAGTGGTTTTCTGCCACACGAGACGCAAGTTTATGAAAATCTTCCTATGCCGCCAAATGTTGAAACGATATCGGAGATTTTAGAGCCTCATGGATACACAACCCTGGCTGTCGTCAGCAATTATGTTTTACGTAGTGTGAGGGGGTGGGCGCCCGGCTTTTTGATATATGATGATACAATGGACCAGCAGGAACTCGTTAGTACGCTTCCGGAAAGAATTGCGACATATACAACTGACCGAGCCATAGAACTTATTGAACAATTTCGTAATGATCAGTTGTTTATGTGGATTCATTACCAGGATCCTCATGGCCCGTTTACACCGCCGGAGAAATTTGCCGAAATGTTCCGCGATACCCATCAAAAACCACGCATACTTAAAGTTAACGAGAACAGAACAGGCCGTGGCGGTATCCCACACTATCAAAGATTAGGTGACAATAGAGACTTTAACTTTTACGTTTCTCAGTATGATGGCGAAATACGTTATATGGATGAACATTTCGGGCGGCTGATCGACACTTTACGGCGGTTAGATTTATATGGCGATTCTATCATAATATTCACTTCAGATCACGGAGAAGGTATGGGTGAACACGATTATTATTTTACCCATGGCGAATACCTCTATAGTGATCAGGTACATGTACCACTGATCATAAAATATGGTAAACAATTGAGCGGCAGAAGAACTGACTTTGTTCAGCATCTTGACCTCATCCCTACGATATTAAGCATGCTCGGCATGGAGCCGAATGAGCGTTTTCGTGGCCGTGATTTACGTAAGGCCAAGAAAAAGAGCAAAGAAATTTTCGCTGAAATGAGAGCTACGACAGTCAGGGATGGTGTCAAATTTTCTCTTATAGTGGATCCCTTCAAGTTAATTTACACGCCTATTGATAAGCAATACGAACTGTTTGATCTGAGAGAAGATTATTATGAAGAACACGACCTGATTAATAACACGAACTACAAAGAACAAGTCGAGGATCTAAAAGCCAGGCTACATCGTATCCATAAGGATGACCGCCTTCAACTCGGGATCGTCAATATTCCACCCAAACTCACCGACGAAGAGATAAGAAAACTCAGGTCGTTAGGCTATCTCGATTGAATCATTGGTTTAGAAGGAAAAGGTTAGTTGGATTGTTGCTCCATTGAGGGAAGGGGTAAGAAGAAAACTGATGTTGTCGGTTTGGGAAGGGTCGAAGAAATAGTTGTGGATGAAGGCGGAGAGGAAGTGTCCGAGGGCGGCGCCGAAAAGGACGTCTGTGGGGTAATGTTTGCGTCCCTCAACACGTGCCCAGGCGGTACCGGTGGCTAGGCAAATGTTTGCAGTTTGCAGTGGGATGGTCCAGTTGTCGGGCAGGTCGAGGTGTTCGAGATTGCGATTGGAAAGTGTAGCAAGGGAAAAGGCCTCTGATGTATGGCCCGAGGGGAAGCTCTTGTTGTCAAGGCGGTCTGGGCGGGTACGAGAGAAAGCGTGTTTCAGGCCACGGGTTGCGGCTTTGGTTGCTCCCCATGCGGCTAGCTCGACGGCAGGGTGTTTGAGCTTTGCGTATATTGGATTTTCCGGATCGTTTGGGTCGTCACGGAACATGGTGGCGGTGCAGGTGCCGATGGTCTCAAACTGGAGTATGCGTTTGAAAGTGTCGCTGGCGTCCCTGGCGTTTTGTTCGGAGCCGAAGACAGGGTTGTGTTTGGCGGCCCAGTTTGAGACTCTGTGGTCGAAGTCGTCGATAGCGAAGATGCCGACGCCGGCTAAAGGAACTAAGGTGTTCCAATTGAAGAACGCCTTATGTGCGGCGCGGCCGAGATTCTGTAATTCTTTGTCGGCAGTCTGCCGCCAAGTGTGTGTGTTACCGGTCGATCCGGCGCAGCCAGCGAGGAAGAGGGCAACTGTGATAATTAAGCAGGTTTTAAGTGATCTTTTCATGATATAGTTCGAAAGTCATATTTTTGTGGTTGCGAAATTAACCTTTGCATATTATAGCAGATTGTCTGGTCTGGGGCAACATTTGACAAGAAATTCGGCGATTTTACATTTGTGGCCGGTAGTCCTGGCTATTGCTATTCGGTGGGAATCGAATATAATTGTTCGTTATGGAAGTTCGCAGCAGAGAAATCGAGAGAAACTTCGAGATCGTCAGTGAGTTTTCGCCGGCGGGCGATCAACCTGGGGCGATTGAAGGTCTGTATGAGGGGCTGAAGGGGAATCGGCGGTTTCAGACTCTGATGGGGGTGACCGGCTCGGGTAAGACCTTTACGATGGCGAATGTGATCGAGAAGTGGCAAAGGCCGATGCTGGTGGTCAGTCATAATAAGACACTGGCGGCACAACTCTATGAGGAGTTCAAGGAGTTGTTTCCTCATAACGCGGTGGAGTATTTTGTCAGCTATTACGATTACTATCAGCCGGAAGCGTATATACCGCAGCGTGACATATATATCGAGAAGGATGCCTCACGGAATGATGATATTGACCGGTTGCGGCTGAGCACTACGACGTCGCTGATGAGCCGATCGGATGTTATTGTTGTGGCTTCTGTTTCGTGCATTTATGGGCTGGGTTCGCCGGAAGATTACAAGGAAATGGTGGTGCCGCTACGGGTGGGGTTGACGGTGGAACGTAAGGATCTGCTGCGTGGGTTAACGGATATTCGTTACGAACGCAACGATTTTGGTTTTGAACGCGGCAAGTTTCGGGTGCGCGGCGATGTAGTGGAAGTGTGGCCGGCATACGAGGAATTTGCGGTACGGGTGGAGATGTTCGGTGATGAGATCGAGAAGCTTACCTTGATTAATCCGGTCAGCGGCGAAGGGCTGGCCCAGGAAAAACAGTTGTTCGTTTATCCGAGTCAGCATTATGTTATGCCGGAAGGGCGGGTGGAGGCGGCGCTGAAGAGTATCGAGGAGGAACTGGAACAGCGGCTGGGGCAGTTTCGCAGTGAGGGGAAGCTTCTGGAGGCGCAGCGGCTGAGCGCACGGACGCGGTACGATATGGAGATGATCCGTGAGGTCGGCTATTGCAGTGGGATCGAGAACTATTCGCGGCATCTGGCGGGGCTGGAGGCGGGGGCACGGCCTCATACGCTGCTGGATTATTTTCCCAAGGATTTCCTGGTGTTTATCGATGAGTCGCATGTTACCGTGCCCCAGTTGCGAGCTATGTATGCGGGTGATTTCAGTAGAAAAAGCGTGCTGGTTGAACACGGTTTTCGTTTACCCAGCGCGATGGACAACCGTCCTTTGCGTTTTGAAGAATTCGAGTCGCTGGTGAACAATGTGATTTTCGTGAGTGCGACGCCTGCTCCGTATGAACTGGAAAAATGCGAAGGACATATTGTCGAACAGATTGTGCGGCCTACGGGTTTGGTGGATCCGGAGATTCGTGTCGAATCGGCAAGCGGGCAGGTGGGGCATCTGCTGGAGGAGATTGAAAAACGAGTCGCCCGGCGAGAACGCGTGTTGGTTACGGTCCTGACCAAGCGGCTGGCGGAAGACCTCAGCGGTTATATTCGTGAGAAGGGGGTTCGCTGTCAGTATTTGCATAGTGAAGTTAATACACTGGATCGGATCGAGATTTTGCGTCAGTTACGATTGGGTGAGTTTGATGTTATTGTGGGCGTTAATCTGCTACGGGAGGGACTCGATCTGCCGGAAGTATCGCTGGTTGCGATACTGGATGCCGACAAGGAAGGGTTTTTACGAAGTGAAACATCGCTGGTTCAGACAATCGGTCGTACCGCTCGTAATGTTAACGCTCTGGTGATTCTCTATGCGGACCGTGTGACCAATTCGATGCAGCGGGCCATTGACGAGACCAACCGTCGTCGCGAGCTGCAGAAGCAATATAACACGGAACACGGTATTACGCCGGAAACTATCCGTAAGGCTATTCGCAATAGTTTTGAGGTCGAATTGCAGGCCCGCCGTGTGGCGCAGGAAGCTCTTACCCATGACCAGCAGGAATATGAACGGGAAGAACTTCTGGCGATACTGGAAAAAGAGATGCTGGCCGCGGCTGAGGCGCTGGAATTTGAAAAGGCGGCTCAAATTCGTGATCAGATAGAAGAGATACGGGAAGCTCCGGAAGTGGATGGCGGCAAAAAAAGGAAAAAAGAGTATCGTAAGAGTAAAACAGGGCCACGAGCTTGAAAAGATGGGATGGTTATGCAGGTACCGAAATTGGAAAGTTATTTGTCGTTGATAGAGATGGCGCAGAGGGAGGATCTGGGCGCAGGTGATGTGACGTCGGAGGCGACGATTGGGGCTGATCGGCAGGGCAGGGGGGCGATAGTGTTTTTGGAAAAGGGGATACTGTGCGGTATGTCAGTGGTGGAGGGGGTGCTGAGGTGTTATGATAAAAAGCTGGTTTTGGAGGAATCTCTCGATGATGGTGAGTCGGTGGCCGGCGGAACGGTTGTTGGTGTGGCGGTGGGAGGGATGCGGTCTATATTGGCGGCGGAACGGGTGGCACTGAATTTTTTGGGTCGGCTCAGCGGGATCGCCACCAGTACGGCGGAATATGTTGTGGCGGTGAAGGGGACTGGGGTAAAAATATGCGATACGCGCAAGACGACGCCAGGCTGGCGGGAGCTGGAGAAGTATGCGGTTCGCTGCGGTGGGGGGGTAAACCATCGGTATGGCCTTTATGACGCGGTTCTGATAAAGGATAATCATCTGGCGGCGTTGGGTAAGTGTGATCTGCGGCGGGCAGTAGCGGAAGCGGTTAAAAAAATAGGGGAGGGGCAACGGGAGGCGGCCTTTATTGAGGTGGAAGTGGATAGTCTCGAACAACTGCGGTTGGTATTGCAGGTTGAAGGTGTGGATATGGTGCTGCTGGATAATATGACGGAGAGGCAACTGCGGGAGGCGGTGGCGATTCGGGACGAAATGGGCCTGGGCGGCAAGGTTCTGCTGGAAGCTTCCGGTGGCGTTACGATGAGTAATGTGCGCCAGATAGGGCGGACGGGTGTCGATCGCATTTCAGTAGGGGCTCTTACGCATACGGTCAGAAGTCTTAATGTTGGTCTGGATTTAATGTAAAAATGAATGTCGGGTTACTACAATTGCTGAAGAACAATCGCGGCAACTGGCTTACTATGGAGGCGATCGCGGGGAGTCTGGAATCAGGGCCGTTGGTTGTGCTGGGTGAGATCGAGAAGCTGCGGCAAATAGGTTATTTGATCGAGGCGGTTCCGGCGTATGGATTTCGTCTGTCTGGTTGCGGGCAGAAATTCAACGCCGATCTTATCGAGCATGGTTTGGGAACCAAGCGGATTGGGCGTAAGGTACTGGTATATGAATCGACCAACAGCACCAACGATGTTGCCTGGCAGTATGCTATGGAGGGGGGTTGGGATGGGCTGGCAGTTTTTGCCGAACATCAGCGTGGTGGTCGCGGTCGATCTCAGAATCGCTGGGTCAGCCCGGCGGGGAAAGGTATTTTGTGCTCGGTGCTGCTGGAGGATATGAGTCGCGATATGGGTGAGAAGCTGACTCTGCTGGCGGGTTTGAGCGCGGCGGAGGCAGTGGAAGATGTTTGCTCGATAAGAACGCGTATCAAATGGCCCAATGATGTGAGCGTTTCGGGTAAGAAACTGGCAGGGGTGATGGTGGAATCGCGAAAGATTGACAACGCTTTCACTTATGTGATCGGTATCGGTATAAACTGTCTGCAAAGCCGGGACGATTTTGGGGGGGAACTTGGTAATACGGCTGTTTCGATCCGACAACTGACCGGCGGCGATGTCGATCGTTTGCAACTGGCTGAGCGGCTTTTGGGGCGGTTAGATTATTGGCTGTCGGTAGTTAACGGTGAAGTGCCCGGTCAGCAGGTGAAAGGACTGCACGATGAGTGGCTTTGTCGCTGCGATGAAGTTGGTCGCAGGATAACTTTGGTAAGCAACGGCCAGTCCTATACTGGCAGGGTGGTCGATGTCAGTGTGGCGCAGGGTTTGCTGGTGCAACTTGACAATGGTGCAGTGAAAGTGTTCGATTCCGCTACGACCATTGTGATGAGTAGATGAGTAAATGGGTAAAGGGGTAGATGGGTGGATGAGTAGTAGTGTTAAGCTGCAAACTCATAAGGGATTGGTATAAAATTGTCCAATAGTGTTACAAACCGTAATTGCTTTTATGTGATCAGTTTTGTCATAGGTTTTTGCGCTGCCGGCAGTTTGTGTGGTTTTTGGGGTATTTCGGAGTTTATGGTTGGTGGGGGGGCTGTCGAGAGGTTTGTGTTTTTCGCGGTGGTGTTTGGTTCGGTGTATGCGGGTTTAATGAGCCCGCAATGGCTGATTCGGTTACTGACGGTGATGGCGGGTAGAGCGAGATGGTTGCTTACCCGGCAAGGCCGAGGCCAGGATCGAGAGCGTCTTTGGCTGCCCGGCGGCGGGGTGGACATTCAGGTGGTGAGCATCGCTCTGGCGGGGAGCATCCTTCTCTGGTCGTTTATATCGATTGGTCCTACCTTGTTGGTGGGGTCATTGGAGAATTTGCAGGATTGGTTCGGGCAGCGTTTTTTTTTGGGTGTTGTCGCTTTGCGGATACTTGATATTGGTTTGTTGGTAATATTGTTATTTCCAGTCTGGGTTTTGGGCGGAATTATGTTGGTTGTTCTGTATCGGCTGGCGCTTTCGATAGGGGATGAGACGAAACAGGCCGGCCTGGAAAACAAGTTGCCAGCTTTGTTGATGCTGGGTCTGGGGGCAGGGGTTTTTTGCTGGGGCTCGGTGGTGGCAAGATATACAGGAGCGTGTTTGCTTGTGTGGCTTTCGCATTTGGTGGGGTTGGGTGGAGCGTTGTTTTTGATTGTTTTCTTACCTGTAATTGCCGGCAAGAGTAAAAACATAAATTACGAGTCAGGTTCTGTGCTGCCGGAACGTGTTGCTTCAGGCAGGACAGCGGTAATTATGATAATTGTGTTTTGTGGAGCGATGATCGGGGTGTGGGCGCCTTTATGGAAACATTTATCAGTTCTGATTCCGTGGGGTGGTGGTGATGTTCATACGTGTTTGTTTCTGGCGGTTTTGGCTGTGGGTTCCTATTTTGCGGGGCGGGGCGGTGGTTTGTTTTCGTCGGTTCGGGCTAACCTGGCCGTTGCTTTATTAGTCTGGTCGGGGCTGTGCCTGCCAGGTGTGGCTGTTTTGTCGGCGATTTGGCTGTGTTTTCGCAGGATCGAACATACGGACGTGTGTTGGTTTTTGATTGTGGGGCTGTGGGCGATAGTGCTGGCGAAGACGGCTGTTTTAGGTTCGATCGTAACCTATAGTAAGCGGATGGCGCAAGAGTTGGCAATAAGTCGATCTCTGGGATGGGCTTTTTGGCTTGGGCTGTTGGGGGCGGGTATTATTCTGGGGTGGTATGTGGGTGTTTTTATTTTTTTACCTCGTTATGGTTCACTTATGGCGGTTCTGGTTTTGATTCTGGCTTCTCTGATGGTGAGTGGATTGATGGCTATCTATCAGTCCGAGGTCAGTCTGGTTTCGCGTCGTGTTATAATTTTGGCGGGTTTCGCTTTGGTTGCGTGCAGTAGTTTTGTGGTGCCCTGGGCGGCGAGAAACTGGCTGTGCGTATCTGTTTCCAGGAGTTCGGCGATTGTCAGTGAGGGCGGTGACGGCGCGTGGGCTTTGTTGGGTGGTTCCGATAATGGGGGTGTTCAAAGTCTTGATCTGCGTCGATATTGGCAGGATCGCTGTCTGGGTGATTTTGATTCGGCTGGGGGTAATTATCTTCGGATGCAGAAGATACTTGCTTCGAAAGGCAATAAAAGGGTGCTGATGATCGGTTTTGAAGAAAACTTATGGCCGTTACCACAGGCGGGCGATGCGATCCATATTGATTATTTATTGAATCGAACTCTTGCCGGCCGTTTGCGGCGGTATGAGCTTGCCCGTCGGGAACAATTTTTCGTGGCAGGTCGTTCCGGAGCGAATATTATCGATATTCCGGTACATTTGTGGCTTCGGTGCAATCAAAATCGCTATGATCTTATTTGGCTGCGTTTTAATGACATGGACGGACGGGGGCACAGGAACGACGTTGACATCAGACGATGGCGACAACTACGGGGGCGGTTAGCCCCCTGTGGAATAATGTTAGTACAGTTCGACTGTTCAAAAGGTCAAACGTTTTCGTCGTTTCCGATAGCCCCTAAGCTCTCGGCGGTTTTCGGTCCCTACGGTGGGATATTATACCCAACTGCATCATTGGCGAAGGATAAGGGCACTGACGAGAGAAGGGCAGGGGCGGGAGTGTTCCTGGTGGTTTTTGCGGGCGAGGAATCATGGAATAATTTTCTTAGGGTACACAGATATCCATTTGATTTGATTTCGTGTAAGGGGTGTCCTATAACCATTCAAGGGATCAACGGGCTTTTTACTCGTTTCTAGAGTTTTCTACAGCATATCGATCCATGGCGTCGAGGCATAATTCCGCTAGTATCCTCTTTATTGTATTTTTCGCTAGAATCGTTCTATCTGTTATTATTGGCACAGTCGATAACTCTTTTATGTTCGAGTAACGGTTGTATCGATTATGTAACAGAAGGTCATGGAATAAGCTCTAAAAAACTTAATAAAAAGGGGTTCGTTTTTTTGACTATCTTCGATTTTGATATTACTTTTGCTGTGATGATTAAGAAATCGTTGAACAAAACAAGCCAACCCGACTATGAAACATGGTCCATGTTAAACGAAATCAAACAAAAAGCTGTAATAACGGGGTGTTAAGAAAAGCGCAAGTAAGGGTGAACCGATAAGATAAGTGAAGGTGAACCGATAAGATGTGTAGAGTTTACATTAACATACTAAATAGCTGCGTGAGATGCAGGCCGGCGTTTCGGCGGCAGCAGAGGAAGGGGGACGTAACTTCGCGCGGGTGGCGTTTAGTACGCGGTCCGCCCGGCCGGTGAGAATTATCACCGAGGCGTACAATGGCAGGTTGTTAGAGTAGATTAGGTTGTTGTTTGTGAAAAGACAGTTTTAGTAAAGTAGTGTATTTTTTATATGGTGCGTCAGCACCGGAGGGACGAGAGATGAAAAATCGTAAAAGTGGTTTCACTTTGGTTGAAATTTTGATTGTTGTGATTATTCTTGGTATTCTGGCGGCGATTGTTATTCCGCAGTTTACGGACGCCTCCACCTCTGCCAAAACAAATGCTTTAGAGAGCAATCTGCAGATGTTGCGCTCACAGTTTGAGTTGTATAAGGTTCAACATGATGATCTTTATCCGTGGGATGATGCTGCAACTGTCGCCAATGATCTTGACAGTAACGCTAATATCGCGACCAAATTGACGACAAAAGGCGTCGATGATTTGGGACCTTATATGCAGTCGGTACCCGGCAATCCATTCTGTCCGGCACACGATCCGGTGGTTTTTGCCGCCGCGGCTACCGATGACGGCACTGTTGACTGGGCTATAGACGTGGCTACTTTGGCAATCACCGACGGGTATACAGGTCACCCGTAAGCGACTTTGTCGCCGGGATTGTTAATCGAGATTTAGTGTTCTTAGTGTTCAGGGAGTATTGGTTTATTAGTATTGAAAACGATGGCCCGGCAGCCTGATAGATCGTTGCCGGGCCATTTTTCGCCCTGTTTTAGGCAGTTGCCGGTGAGGTGTAGTATGGCTAAATTGTGTGTTAAAGATTGTTTTATGCCTGCGACCTCAAAGAAGAAGGGTTTTACGCTGGTTGAGATTTTGATTGTGGTAGTTATTTTGGGGATATTAGCATCTGTCATCATTCCTAAATTTTCCAATGCCAACATGCAAGCCCGCGAGAACATGCTGCTTGAGAATCTCCGCATTCTGCGGACCCAGATCGCTACGTACCGTGCTCAGCACTGGGATGTATCGCCCGGTTATGATGCGGCGACCGGCAATCCGGGCGAGCAGACCTTCCTCGATCAGATGACTATGTTCACTGACGAGAAGGGCAATATCAATGCTGAGGGGTCGGCCGTTTTTCAATATTGTCCCTATTTGAGCAAGATGCCGGAAAACCCGCTGAATAATTTGTCGAGTATAATGGTGATAGGTGACGACGTCGCCTTACCGGTTGCGCCCGATAACAGTACGGGCTGGATTTATAAGCCGAGTGAAATGGTTATCAGGGCCAACTCACCGGGTAGCGGCATAAATTCTCGCGATTACTATAAATATTAAGTGGATTTTTGCAAGAGATCAGTATTAACAAGCAAATATTTTTATACAGGAGAAAAACGATGACTGTCACTGTGGATAATTATACCAGGGTCCTGTTGACTGTTTTAACGGTTCTGCTTCTGGTGGTTGCGGTGGGTCTTTGGTTCGAGACGCCGACTACGGTTCCGTCTGCCTATGGCAGGGTGCCTGATTCGGGGGAGCAGTTGAACCAGCTTATTGGGAAAGTGGACAAGATAGACACATCCCTTGGCGAAATTAGTCGCCTGCTCACTTCGGGCAAGATTAAGGTACAAGTGGTTTTGCCTCCGGAGGAGATAACAGCAACCCCTACACCACCGGTAGAGAAATAAATGTCCAGGTCTGTATATGACAATTCCAGATCAGCTTTCACTTTGGTCGAAATGCTGGTTGTTGTTCTTATCATTGGTGTGGCCGTGACGGTGATCATACCAATGATAGGCAACTGCAATGATTTTAAGGTTGCCACAGCGGCGCGGCAATTGGTTGGAGCTTTGCTTTATGCTCAGACCAAGGCGATATCAACGCAGCAGCGACATCGAGTGGTGTTTGACATCGCGGGCAATAATTACAAGATTGAAGTCCAAAACCCTGACGGCAGCTTTAGTGTTATTACCCATCCGACTAACAAATCGCCCTACCAGATAAACTTCAGCGAAATTAGCGAACTGAAATCCGTGACAATTGACGACTCGGTCGATTTCGGAGGTGAGAGCACGGTCTGGTTCGACAGTTTGGGTGTTCCTTATAGTGGTGACGCAGTAGCAGTATCGCTGACGGCACAGGGTAATGTGACCGTCAGTGCCGGGAGCGAAAGCCAAACCATAAGCGTCGCGCCGGTGACCGGCAGAGTGAGCATTAATTAATTATCCCCGGGCAGTCAAAGTGGGCAGGCTTTGCCGTGTAGTTTGTGTTCGTATGAGTGGCGCGTAGCGGAAAGGTACGACCGATAACTGTATAGTTATAACTGAATGAAATATTATTGATTGACGGAGGATGTGATTGGGTGACATTTTGGGTGTGTATTGTGGTTTTTGAGATCAGCAAACCGGCTTGAAATTAGTATGTTCAGCCATCTTCGATGCTGGTCGATATTGGTTGTGTATGAAAGGAGAAAGAGATGAAAAATTGTCTAATGTTAATTGTTGTTGGAATTTTACTGTTGGTACAACCTGCCGGCGGTCTATACGGACAGGATCCGGGCGAAAGTTCTCCGGCTGTTGAAGCATCTTCCACAATGGAGATTGCAACGGCCGATGCCGAAGGGATAGTTCCATCAATTGTAGTTGACGGTCCTATTCTGAATTTTCTTAAGTTGGTCAGCGTTGCCACTAACAAGAATATTGTTCCGTCAAGTAAGGTTCGTGGAGATGTTTCGGCCAGTCTTTTCAATGTAACCTACATGGAAGCGATTGACGTTATTCTTAGTAGCAATGGTTTCGCGTACGAAGAGGACGGTCCGTTTATTTTTGTCTATACCAAGAAAGAACTGGACGAAATAAAGGCCGCGGCCCGCAAGACAGTCTCTCAGATGTTTCCTTTGAATTACATTGCTGCCAAGGACGCCCGGAGCATTATCGAACCGCTCAAAAGCGATGTGGGTATAATAACCGTATCGCCGGAAGGCTCCGTCGGCGCTGTCGGAACTGGTTCCGGTGAGAATTGGGCCGGAAGTAATTTCATTATTGTTAATGATTATCCTGAGTATATCGCAGCTATAGAAAAGGCACTCAAATTCGTTGACAAACGCCCGTCTCAGGTATTGATCGAAGCGACAATTCTTGTGGCCACCCTGAACGATGAGAATAAATTGGGCATTGATTTTAATGTTTTGGGAGGTGTAGATTTCGAGACGCAGAACGGTGTTCTGGGGCCTCCAATAAACGAGTCAACTACAGTTTCGGAGACAGGGAGCGAATCCTCAACCGACGCCAGCAACCGTCTATCGGGAACAACGGTGCAGGCTGGTTTAACTAACGGCGCCTTGTCGGTGGGCGTGGTCAAGGGCAACATCGGTGTTTTTATCAATGCGCTTGAAACCGTGACCGATGTGGTTACTCTGGGCAATCCCAAGATTCTGACCCTGAATCGTCAGGAGGGTGAGATTATTGTCGGTAACGAGACCGGTTACATCGATAGCACTGAAACTACCTCAACTGCGTCCACCTCATCGGTGAAATTTCTGAAAACCGGTGTGCAGTTGAACTTTACCCCTTATGTGATGGACGATGGCTATATTCGCATGGAGTTGAATCCGGAAGACAGTGACGGTGGTCTTGGCGCAGCGGATCTGCCGTTCAAGAAAACCACAGAAGTGACGACCAACGTGCTGGTCAAGGACGGACATACAATTGTCATTGGCGGCCTTTTCCGTGAGAGTACCAGTCTGGGTCGAAGCCAGGTTCCACTGGCGGGCAACATTCCTCTGCTGGGTCAGCTATTTAAGAGCACTACCGACAGAAACACCAAGGAAGAAGTTGTCTTTCTGATTACACCACGTATTGTCAAGGATGAGGTTGATTATGCGATGGCTGAGGAAGTTATAGATACGTGCAATCGTCTAATGCTGGGCGCCAGAGAAGGCATGATTGGGTTGTCGCGCGATCGTATCGCCACGGCTCATTATCGTCGTGCCCGAGAAGATCAAGAAGCGGGTCGGCCTAAGGATGCCCTGTGGAATGCTAGTTTGGCCGTCCATGCCAGTCCGACCTTCCTCGATGCCCTGAGGCTTCAGGACGAACTGCGTGCAGAAGAGATTTATGCAAATGAGACAGGCAGTATGCGCGAATTCATGCGTCGCCTGATTGAGCTTGACAAAGAAAATTTGTAACAAAACCCAGAACCGGATTTTAAGCCTTCGGAGGCAAATGATGAAACGTTTATCAGCGTTGGCGTTGACCGGAATTGTTCTACTGGTCGGCTGTCAAAACCAACATCTTAAGAACAAGCAGGAAGCTCTGTCGCGTTGGAACGAGAGTCGTGTCCAGTTGACAGTTGATATAGCTCATCAGCAGTTTCGCTCGGGTCAGCTCGAGAAAGCGACCCGAACGGTTCAACAGGCGATACAGATTGATGGGCAATATGTTCCGGCACACCTGCTGTTGGGACAGATTTATCTCGAACAGAATCGCATTATTCCGGCACAGCAGTGTTTTGAAACATGTCTGGAGCTACAGTCATCTCATGCCGAGGCGAATTACAATCTTGGTATCATCCTGGAAAAGCGTGGTTTGACCGAGCGGGCTATGGATTGTTATAAGATCGCCTGGGAGGCCCGGCCGGGGCATTCTCCTTATCTGTTGGCGTTGGTCGAAACGCTTGTTGAGCAAAATAAGCTGCAGCAAGCGTTGGATCTTCTGGTCGGATACATTAACAGCAACGAGGGCGATGCTTCTGTTTATGTCGCGGCGGGGAATATACTTGTCGCACTGGATCGGTCCGCTGAGGCGGTAGGGATGTTTCGCGATGCGGCAAGCCTGGCTCCAGAAAATGAGGCGATTACCGAGTCGCTGGCTTTTGCACTTCTCAAAGCCGATCGGGCGAGTGAGGCGATTAGTCTGTTCGAACGGCTGGAGGAACAGGCTCAGCAGAGTGCACGTCCGTTTAGTTGGTCAAACCGATTGGCTATGGGAGACTGCTATATGAAGTTGTCTCGTTTTTACCATGCTCAGCGTTGTTTTGAATACGTCAGCGAGCATGATGGGGCTAATCCTGCGGTATGGACCCGGCTGGCACAAACAGCGATGGCATGTGATGATCTCAAACAGGGGCAAGTCTGGGCCGGGAGGGCACTGGCGCTGAAACCCGATTATCCGGACGCTTTGACTGTCTTGGCGTACATTGCCTTTAAGCAACAGGAATATCAACAGGCCGAGGAAATCCTTCGTCGGATTATTGCCGATGAGGATGATAACGGGCTGGCTCATTGCCTTTTGGGTCAGGCGCTCGAAGCTCGCGGTCAGATTGAACAGGCCGAGGCTTGTTACAGACGCGCCCTGGAGATTGATCCTCAGGATCGGCTGGCGCAGAAACTAACATCGGAGATTGAAAACACTCGGATAGGTGAAAAAGCAACCCATGACAAATTGTGATATATATTACAGTTACCGATTAATTTTGCGCAGGGGGCAATGAAATTGTTTTTGACGCGCAGATTAGTTTTAACATTGTTGGTTTTGATTATTCTGGCCGGTAATATTGCCTTTTTGATTGCGCAATTTCCGTTGGCCCAGTCTTCATCCATGGTTCGCTGGTTTTTCTGGCTTATATACGCTTTGGTAACCATTGTAGCTGCGGTTTCGATCGAGCTTATCCGACGTCGTTATGTTCTTGCTATTGGTCGCATCCGGGATCAGCTCCGGCAGTTCGAACAGGCCGACCGGATTGGTATGATTATGGTGGATGTGGACAACGAGTTGGCTGATCTGGTAACCGAGATAAATCATTATCTTACCAACGTCAGATTTCGGTTTGAAAGAGACGATCTCGAGCACAAGGAACTACAACTACAGGCCAGTGTTTCTGAAACCGAAACACGTCAGGTCGAGGCGGTGATTTTCAGTATTTCCGATGCGGTAATTGTCACTGACAAATATGACGAGTTGCTGATGGCCAATGAGGCGGCTCAGGAGCTTTATGACTTTTGTCTTGACCGAAACTATCGTTCGCCAATAGACCAGGTTATTAATGACGATGATTTGTTAGGGCTTATTCGCCGTGGCCATCGGGAGAGAAGCAAAAACATCATCTGCCAGTTTGAGCGGGTTCATCCGGTAAGCGGCAAAAAGCTCGATCTGAAAGTTCTGTTTTCCTGTGTGCTCGACGCTGACGGGCAGGTGATTGGCGGGGTGGTGGTTATTCACGATATTACGTCTGAAAAAGAAATCGTCCGTATGAAGGACGACTTTGTCAATAGTATTTCGCACGAATTGAAGACGCCGCTGGCTGGCATCAGTGCTTATGCCGAGTTGCTTGCCGATAATGAGGCGGACAACGTTGCTGCACATAAGCAGTTTTGCAGGGTTATTCAGGACCAGTCTAATCGGCTTAATCATTTGATTGATGCGATTTTGGACAGTTCTCGTCTTGAGTCCGGTCTGTTGAAGCCTTCGTTCGAGCCGCTGTCGGTGGCAGAAATAATCGACGATGTGGCTGCGATTATGCGGCCTCAAATGCAGGAAAAAAATATAGAGCTGGCAATATCTTTTGAGTCAGATGATTTAGTTATTTATGCGGATCGCGATATGATTCATCAGGCGTTGCTGAATCTGCTCAGTAATGCCGTCAAGTACTCACTTGCCGGTCGCAAAGTGTCCATCAGTGCCGATCGCAATGATGTGGGGCAGGTTGTCATTGAGGTGCAGGATCAGGGCGTCGGTATTCCTGAGGATTCCCTGGAGCATATTTTCGATAAGTTTTATCGTGTTCCGCAGAATAGTAATCTTGCCGGCGGCACGGGTTTGGGTCTGCATTTGGTTCGGGAGATCATCCAAACAATGCATGACGGTCAGATCAGTGTTGACAGCCGGCCTGGAAAGGGAAGTACGTTTACCGTCACGCTGCCGGGCCATCATTCACTGCAGGTAATATAGAGTGTAATTTACCGGCGGAAGCTGGTAACTTGTAATTGTGATCCAGGAGGGCAACTATGATCGGAAGTAGTCAGAAAATACTGGTCGTTGACGATGAGATTCATATTTTGCACGTCATCGCCTTGAAATTACGAAACGCCGGTTATGAGGTTATTACGTCGCAGAACGGCCGTGACGCTTTAGAACTGGCTCAGGTTGAGGTGCCCGATCTAATCATCACCGATTACCAAATGCCGCATTTGTCGGGTTTGGAGATGTGTCAGCATCTCCGCCAGATTCCTTCGACCAGGAATATCCCGGCGATCATGCTGACGGCCCGAGGGTTTACTTTTGATACTGCGGCCATGAGCTCCGCTGGTATTGACGTTTGTGTTCATAAGCCATTCAGTCCACGTGAGCTGGTGCATACAGTTGAAAATGTGCTCAATTCTTCGCCAGCCTATGATATCGATATATAATAGATAGAGAAATAAGGTTGAATAGCTATGTAACTCATAACGATTGAGTTTTCCCGTTTCGTTATTGCGTATTTACTTATCCTGAAAACCGTTACAATTGGCTCCGCCGGGAATTATCAACCCATTGGGTATAATTTTTATCAACTTAGAGTTTGGGATGAGCTATGAGCTGCGATTCACCACAACCTCGAGACAATAATGATCTGGAAGCGATGACGAGTTCGCTCTCTCAGAGTTATGAAGAGATTGCTTTATTACATCGTGTTAGTGATGGAATGAGAGTGACACAGCAGCCTCAGGAACTTTTCAGTCGGCTCTTACCCGATGTTTTGGAAGTGATAAATGCTGAGAAGCTGATAATTTTCTGGCGCGGCAATAATGAGGCCGGCGTAGAACCGCCTATGGTGGCCTCGGTCGGTGCATTGCCTTTGAGCCGTGTGCATCTGGATGTTATCTGGGACAGATCCACAGCTTGCGCCAGTCGGGAGGTTCAAAACCAGTCGGCTGGGAGTGAATTGACCGGTATTCTTATCGATAGTGATGTCGATCGTGGTTACAGCTATGAATGGCCCAAGCCGATCCGCAATATTGTCAGTATTCCGATTCGTCGCGATCAGCGGCACCTTGGCGTTCTGGTGGCGCTGAACAAGATCGATAAGCCTGATTTCGATTCGATTGACATGAAACTGCTTATTTCGGTAGGTAATGAAATTGCAGTTTTTCTGGAAAATTTTCGTTTGTATCACGAGATGCAAGAGCTTTTTCTCGGTTCTCTGCGAGCGTTGTCCAACAGTATCGACGCCAAGGATACTTATACCTGCGGTCATTCGGAGAGAGTCGCTTTTATTTGTCGCCATTTAGCCGAAAAATTAAGTTTTGACCCTGCCAAGATCAATAACGTATATTTGGCCGGTTTGCTGCATGATATCGGTAAGATCGGAGTCAGCGAAGCGGTGCTGTGCAAGCCCGGCCGATTGACGGATGACGAATTTGCCCAGATTAAAAAACACCCTCAGATCGGCGCTGACATTCTCAAGTCGATCAAACAGATGGAACATATTTCCAGTATTATCCTGTCCCATCATGAACGGTTTGACGGTGGCGGTTATCCAAACGGTCTTTCTGCCGGGGATATACCGATTGCGGGTCGTATCGTTATGTTGGCCGATTCATTTGATTCGATGATAGCCGACCGTACTTATCGCAAGGCTCTGCCCGTAGCCGCGGCCCTGGCTGAGATCAGGCGCTACAGCGGCACTCAATTTGACCCACGGATCGCCGAGAGTTTTCTTGATACCGATATTGACCTGCTTGTTAACCGGCTGGAAGCCATTGCAGACAAATCCAGTCAAAAATACAACATCGGCAATCGTTCTGAGTGTTTCCAGTTGCCCACCTTAAATTGATTTTCGGGAAAGTGCCGACTGCTCGGATACGTCGAACGGTTCAGGAGAATTGAACGCCGGGGCTTTTTACCAGTTCGGTGAGATTGTCAAGACACAGTTGTGACCATGTTTCCATTTTGTTTCTGATTTGGTTTAGCTGAGGTATTTTCATAAAATCCAGCTTACAAATCATTTGTTCGCGTTTTGTCACCAGGGGTGCTTCAAGTTGCCATAAATGGATAACGCCAAGATGTACGCGTCCCACCTCATTTGAATCGTCATTCAGTAGGCCGACGATTCTTTCGTTGTATTTGCATTGGATGTCGATTTCCTCGGCTACTTCCCTGGCGACGGCATTGTGGTATATGTCACTGAAGTCGTCGCAAAAAAGAGGGGTGTCATCGACGGGATTGATATGTCCGCCGATACCTATGGAGATTTTTTCCACGAGTCGCTGTTCGCCGGCCCTTTTGCCCCTTTGGTAGCACAGGTAGGAATCCTCGTATGCCATGATGACGTATGGTATCAATTGCTTGAGTTGTGGATTTTTTTCGGCGGCCGCTCGGGGAACGAACTCCAACTCTTCTTTACACAATAGTTTTTCTAGATAATGATTAACCTGGAAATTAACACCCTGGAAGGCTCCAAGTTTGTCAAATACGCTACGTTTGACAACAAGAATTTGTTCATCAGGCATTTATAAATATCTCCTCATAAGTTTTTATTCACAGTAGCATTATATTTACAATGCTATGAAAGTCAATACTTGACAAGGCTGTTTTTTGCAGGTAAAACCATCGATATTTGAAGGGCGATGTGCCGTGCTTACTCTAATCAATACCAATAGAATGCAACCGCCGATAGCGCCGCTGGGACTGGACTACATAGCCGGTAGTGTTGAATCTGCCGGGATTAAGGTAGATGTTGTCGATTTGTGCTGGGCCGAGGAGCCTGAAGTGACTTTGAAGCAGTATTTTTCGAGTCATCAGCCGCAACTGGTGGGTATTTCTTTTCGTAATTCGGATGATTGTTTCTGGCCGAGCGCTCAGTGGTTTGTCGAGCAGTTGGCCCAAACTGTTCGTACGATACGCGGATTAACAGATTCAGCTATTGTGCTGGGCGGAGTGGGATTTTCTCTGGCCGGGGGGCGACTGGTTGAATATACCGGGGCTGATTTCGGCGTTCACGGTGATGGTGAACAGGCGACAATAGCATTGCTGGAACAACTGGATGGTGGGCGGTGTTTTGAACGTGTGCCAGGTTTGATTTGGCTCCGTGACGGTCAGCTTCACCGCAATCGGCCGGCGTGGAGTGAGCCGCTGTCGGTTGCGACGGGGCGCAGCTATATCGATAATGCGAGGTATTTCAAGTTTGGCGGTCAGATCGGGGTGGAGACCAAACGCGGCTGTAATCGTTGCTGCATATATTGTGCTGATCCGGTGGCTAAAGGTACGGTTATACGCCAACGTTATCCCGCGGAGGTTGCCGATGAGATTGAGGTGTTGGAGAAGCAGGGTGTGGATGTTCTGCATATTTGTGACGGTGAGTTCAATCTTCCGCGTGATCATGCCCTTGCCGTTTGCCGTGAGCTTGTCCGGCGATCATTAGGGAATCGTGTGCGGTGGTATGCGTATTTGGCGGTTTTGCCGTTCGATGCGGAATTGGCTGATCTTATGCGTCGGGCCGGTTGTGTGGGGATTAACTTCACAGGTGATTCCGGCTGCCCGTCTATGTTGAAAACTTATGGTCATCAACATACGCCTGCGGACTTGGCTATGGCTGCCAGACTTTGTCGCGAAAACAACATTGCGGTTATGGTCGATCTTCTGCTGGGTGGGCCGGGGGAAACGGTGGAAACGCTTACGGAGACGATCGAGTTTATGAAGCAGATTAACCCTGACTGTGTCGGTACGGCGTTGGGGATTCGAATTTATGATAATACTCCGATAGCGGAAATGCTAAAGGCTCAGAAATATATGGAATCCGGTATTTGCCGAAAATACGACGGGCCGATCGATTTTTTCAAGCCGACGTTTTATATTTCACCCGCTCTGGGAACCCGGCCGGGGCGGGTTGTGCGCGATCTCATTGGAGGCGATAGGCGTTTTTTTGAACCAGAGGACGAAACCACCACTGGTACCGATCACAACTATAACGATAACAAAGTTCTGATCGACGCAATTGCCGCCGGTGACCGTGGGGCTTACTGGCACATTATGCGTCGATTGCGCAATACAAATGACAGGGCCGGCGCCGGCGACAAATAAGCCTGCGGAAAATGACAGATACTACAGCTAGAATTCCGGTTCGACGACGAATTTTTCGAGTTTGTTTATGACAATCGCCCCGACCGAGTCGCCCAGTACGTTTGTTGAGGTTCGGAACATATCAAGAAAAGCATCAACAGCAAAAATAAGTGGAATATATTCGACAGACAACCCCACAGCATTGGCGACCAGGACCATAGTGATCAGTCCGGCATCCGGTACCGCGGCGGCTCCGATGGAGGCGAGAACGGCGGTAAGGAAAATTACAATGGTGATGACGGGACTGAGTGTGATTTCGGCGCCGGGCATTCCGCCGAATAACTGTATGAGAAAAATAACGGCAACTCCTTCATATAGAACTGTTCCGTCCATATTCATTGTGGCTCCCAGCGGCAGGACGAATTCGGCGGCTTTGGGCGAGACGTTCAATTTGTTCTGAACACAATTGAACGTGACTGGCAGGGTGGCGGCGCTGGAGCGGGTAGCAAAGGCGACCATCCAGGCTTCGCGAACGCCTGCGAGAAAACGCTGGGGAGGGACTTTGCCGACGAAATAACAGATGGCCAGCAGAACAACGATGTGTGCCGCAATTCCAATCAGAACGGTTATAACATACTACATAAGGGTTACGAAAATACCTGGGCTGAAACCGCCTACCAGCGAAGCGATCAGACAGAATATGAAGAAAGGTGAACCGGCCATGATCCACCCGGTGATCCTCATAATGGCCGCGTTGAGACCGTAAATGACCGGTACGACCCGCCTGCTGGCCGGACCGACAACGATAAGGGCGACACCCAGGAGGATGGCAAAAAAGATTATGCCAAGAGATTGAGATTCGGTAAGGGTTTTGAAAGGATTTACAATAATTCCCTCCAGCTTCTTTTTAATAATGGCGAATGGTGTTTGGTCTTGGGCTTCTTTGATTGCTTCTTCTTGTGATCTGTATTCGGTCTGGAGTTGTGCTTTTTGTTCCTGCCAGTTTCGGCGGATTTCATCGCGGTTATCGCAATAGCCGTCTGATAGTCAGCACGAAAAACAGACCCAGTGCCACGGCAATCGAGGTGGTGATGAGATAGAAAACCAGGGTTTTCCAGCCAATCCGCCACAGCTCACCAGTGTGGGCCAGGCTTGTGATGGCCGAGAGTATCGAAAAGAAAATAAGAGGGGCGACTATCATCTTGAGGAAGCCGATAAAAATGGTTTTGCCGAAAAGGTCCAGGGCGGCGAAAATATTGTTTCGAACGGTAGATGAGTTTTGGATTTCATCGATCTTCTCCCGGACTGCGATTCCTCTAACGATTTTCCAGTTCCGTTTTGATTTCCTCGATGAGATTGATGGCCTGGATGGGGGTCAGGTTGTTAATATCAATGTCGCGGAGTTTGTCCAAAATGGGGTCCGCGGGCAGATTGTTGAACAGGGGTAACTGGTTGTCCGAGGCGCCTTCGAGGCGACCGCCCAGTTCCGGCACGTGTGCCTCGCGTGAAAAATTATTCTGCAGCTCCTCGAGTATTTCCTGGCTGCGAGAAAGGACATTTTTGGGTACGCCGGCCAATCTGGCGACGTGGATACCGTAACTCTTGTCGGTACGGCCGTCAACAATCTTGTGAAGAAAGACGACATCGTCCTTCCATTCGCGCACGGCGACATTGCGGTTGTTGACATTTTCCAGCAGATCGCCGAGTTCGGTTATTTCGTGATAGTGGGTGGCGAAAAGCGTTCGGCATTTGATGTTGGTGGCGATGTGCTCGGTGATCGCCCAGGCCAGGGCCAATCCGTCGTAGGTGCTGGTTCCTCGGCCGATCTCGTCGAGGATGACCAGCGAACGGTCGGTAGCGTTATTGAGGATGTTGGCGGTTTCGAGCATCTCGACCATAAAAGTTGACTGGCCGCGGGTCAACTCATCGCTGACGCCGATGCGGGTGAAGATACGGTCAACCAGGCCGATATCTGCGCTTTGGGCGGGAATGAAACTTCCCATCTGGGCCATGATCGTCAGCAGAGCCGCCTGTCGTATGTAAGTGCTTTTACCGGACATATTGGGACCTGTTATGATCGTGGTTCTTCCTTTGTTATCGAAGGTAATGTCGTTGGGCACAAACTGACTGCCCAAACTGATATCCAGAACCGGATGACGGCCTTCGATTATTTTCATGTCTTTATCGAGGTGCATTTGCGGTCGGCAGTAGTTGTTATGACGGGCAAGATGGGCCAGGCCGGTGAGGATGTCGATCTTGGCAACGGCATCGGCGACCTGCTGGAGATGCAGAGTCTGAGCAGCGACTTGGTTGCGGACGTCCTGAAAGAGTTTTTCTTCCAGTTCTTTACATCGCCCCTCGGCAGTGAGGGCCTCTGTTTCGTAACGTTTCAGTTCGTCGGTGATGTATCGTTCGGCATTCTTGATGGTTTGCTTACGGACAAAATCGGGCGGGATCTGGCCGCGGAACGATTGGGAAATTTCAACGTAATAACCGAAGACCCTGTTGTAGCCGACTTTCAGATTGGCAAAGCCGGTTTGTTCGATGAGTTTTTTTTGGTATTGTCTGAGCCAGGTTTGACCCTGATGGCAAATGGATCGCAGATGATCGACATCTTCATTGAAACCGGTGCGTATTACACCGCCATCGCGGTATGTCAGGCCGGCATTGGGATCGATGGCAGATTCGATCAACTCGGCGATGTGTTCGAGAGTATCACACTGTTGGGCAAGCTGGGTGAGCATTTCACAGCTACACTGATCCATGTGGTTTTTAATTGCGGGTAGTCGCCGGAGTGCTTGGCCCAGGCCCAGCACATCCCGTGGTGAAGCCCGCCCGGTGCTGATCCGGGCGGTGATCCGCTCAATGTCAGCAACATCGCAAAGGTCTTTGCGCAAGTCGTCGCGTACGCTGTCCATCTGGACCAGCTCAGCGATGGCGTCCTGGCGGCATTGTATGTGGTCGAGATCGTTTAGCGGAAACATCAGCCATAAGCGTAGCTTACGGGCGCCCATAGCGGTCCTTGTTTTATCGATGCTGTGCAGTAGAGCACCGGAGGTCTCGTTGCCACGGATAGTACGTTCGATTTCCAGGCTGCGCAGGGTTGTTTTGTCCATTTGCAAAAAACGATCGCGGGTGACCTTACGAAGTTTGGCAATATGGCTTATGGTGGTTTTTTGCGTTTCGTTGAGATAGTCGATAACCGCGCCGGCTGCGGCAACGGAGCAGTCAAGCTCGGAAAATCCGAAACCTTCCAGGCCGGACGTGGCGAAGTGTTTTTTGAGAGTCTCGCCGGCCTGATACGGATCAAATGTCCAGCCTGGACGTGGGGTGAGATTGCAGGAGACAAGTTCGCTGAGTTGTTCGGAAAACTTTTCGGGTAGAGAGCTTTTGTTATTGCTATCTTCGCTGACAATGCACTCCGCGGGTCGCAGACGCACCAGTTCATCGAGCACATGGCGGGAATCGAGCAGTTGGGCGAAAAACTGTCCGGTGGATAGATCGACCCATGCCAGACCGGCTTGTTCCGGACCGGAGCCGGTCGCGGTTTTTTGGCTGGCGATAGTTCGCCCAAAGCACACGGCCGCGAGGTAGTTACCAACCGCTTCGTCGAGTAGTGCTTCTTCGGTAAGGGTACCGGGAGTGACCAGTCGGACCACATCGCGTTTGACAATGCCCTTGGCCCCAGCCGGGTCCTCGATCTGTTCACAGATGGCGACTTTGTGCCCTGCCTTTATCATTTTGTTGAGATAGCTGTCGAGGGCATGGTAGGGAATGCCGGCCAGGGGAACAGGATTTTCGCTTTTGTTGCGGCTGGTCAGAGCGATGCCGAGAACCTTCGAGCAGACTTTGGCGTCCTCATAGAAGGTTTCATAGAAATCTCCCATGCGAAAAAACAGTATCGCTTCGGGATATTGGCTCTTGAAGTGCCGATACTGCCGCATGGCAGGCGTCAGTTTCTGATTGTTGTCGGTTATGGTCATCTTGTCTTTTCTTACACGTTGGCATTTGAATGGCTAAGTGGCACTACCAACAGGGCGATGGATTGTAACCAAAACGCATTGTCAATTCAATCATAATTTCTTAGCCAATGCCTCATAACCCATTGCGGCAAGTGACGGATTGCTTTTATGCCACGTTGCCTCATTGCGTCGCTCCGCGAGTAACCTCGATATCTGAAAGACGAGCTTTCGGAGTTACTTCCAACTCTTTCACTTCGCCGTTTCTGACTTGGCCTTGTATTATAGTTTTATAGGGAGCGTGGAGTTTGAAGTCAGCGTCCCAGTCCCTCGGCCAGGCAGGCAGCAGATAAATCTTGCGGCCGTCGGTCTGCATTAACATACTCTGGAAAGCTTTCATCAGCACGCTCCCGTGATCCTGGTCGGGTACCCAGTCATAATTAGGCCCCCAAAAAGCAGGAAAACGAGAGCCTTTGTGTTTATTTTTCGCACGACCAACAAGATAATCGCGGGCCTGGTCGGTCAAGCCGAGATAAGCCATAAAAATATCATCCTGCCGCCAGCCAAAGTTGCCTTTATCCCAGCGATGCTTCAGGGCCTCGATACCCAGTTCGATGTTTGGCTTGCCGATAGCGATCTGCCGAAACGGATAGACAGCATAAAGTTCCGGATTTTCAATATTGTTCTTCTGGGCAAACTTCTCGGCGGGGGCCAGCATACGCACGCCTTCTTCTTCTCTTGTGGGAATATCGGGTAGTTTATTGTGAGCACTCTGCCAATAAGTCCGCTCTTTGCCTGTGATGAGCCTCTCAGGCAGTTCCAGTACCCGGCTGGTCATCGCCCGCAAACCCGCCACCTCCGGCATCGGGTTGGTGCATTCCCACCATGTCTCAACGGCCTGCGAAGGATGCATAACGAGCTTGCCGTCGGCCCCTGTTTTATAATAGTTCTCAAAAAAGAGCATTACTTCTTTCGCCACCGGCAAAATCCTGTCCCGAAGAAATGGCTCATCCTCTGTATATTCATAGTAATCGAGCATCAGGCACACCAGCTCCGGACCGGACACCCATTCCCACTTATGCCAGCCACCGGTTTGGAGTTTGTCCTTTCGTTCATCGAAAGGCTCCCAACCGTAGGTGTGGCTAAACACCGCCCCCCAGAAATACATACATTCTGGAAAATACACGCCCTCGTGGCCGAAATAGTGCCGTGTGCGGTATTTCGACACTTCGAATATATCCTCGCCGTACATACGAAACAGCGGCCTCATCAAATCGAAATCGCCGGACGTACACATGCTGATATAGGGAAGGCGCGTATTTTGCCACCAGTAACCAGGCCCCCACTGACGATAGTCCGCATCGCCCGGGCTGCCGGCATTGGGAACGGTGAAGATGGAGCCGTTAAACTTGATCGGATAGGCGCCGCGTCCGGCGCAAGCATCGATAAATCTTTGCAAAGTATAAGCACGGCTCACAATAAAAGCATCATCCTCAACTGCAGCCGACTGCTCGGCCGGCT
>Ga0315276_10000235_pt1 | contig 46644 bp, 30 predicted proteins | sample YL17G05_0_MG_FD_204542 | JGI IMG/M metagenome (GOLD analysis project Ga0315276, IMG submission 204542) | Sediment microbial communities from Yellowstone Lake, YNP, Wyoming, USA - YL17G05_0 | ecosystem: Environmental > Aquatic > Freshwater > Lake > Sediment | place: USA: Wyoming | collected...
GCCGTTGACGTCTCCCGCCGTCGATACCGAGTAACCAAACCAAGCGTAAGCCTGGTCGCCCTCGGCGGTCCAGGCGGCACTGGCGCTCAGACCCGCGGCGGAGCCGTGGTAGACGTAGGCCTTCCCCTCGTCAATCTCGCCGCCGTCGTACTTGGCGGCCACGACGATGACGTCGGCATAGCCGTCGCCGTTGACGTCCCCCGCGGTCGATACCGACCGACCAAAGCTAGCGACGGCCTGGTTGCTCTCGGCGGTCCAAGCGGCAGTGGCGGAGAGGCCTGCCGCCGAGCCGAGGTAGACGTAGGCCCGCCCCTCGTCGGTCTGGCCGTTGTCGAACATGTGTGCTCCGACGATCACGTCCGCGTAGCCGTCGCCGTTGGCATCCCCCGCCGTTGACACCGCATAACCGAGTTTGGCGGAGGCTTGGTCGCTCTCCGCCGTCCAGGCGGGAGCCGCGGAGAGGCCTGCCGCCGAGCCGTGATAGACATACGCGCGTCCCTCGTCCGTCTGATCGTTGTCGTAGTCGGGGGCTCCGGCGATCACGTCCGCGTAGCCGTCGCCGTTGACGTCCCCCGCCGTCGCCACGGACCGGCCGAGTTTCGCGCTGGCCTGGTCGCTTTCCGCCGTCCACGCAGCGCTCGAGGCGAGGCCCGAGCCCGAGCCGAGGTAGACGTATGCACACCCCTCGTCGGTCTGGTCGTTGTCGAACATGTATGCTCCGACGATCACGTCCGCGTAGCCGTCGCCGTTGACGTCCCCCGCCGTCGAGACCGAACAGCCGAACTCGGCGGCGATCTGGTCGCTCTCGGCGGTCCAGGCGGAGGTTACGGAGAGGCCTGCCGCCGAGCCGTGATAGACGTAGGCACGGCCCTCGTACGTCTGGCCGTTGGCGAAGAAGGGTGCTCCGACGATCACGTCCGCGTAGCCGTCGCCGTTGACGTCCCCCGCCGTTGCCACCGACCAGCCGAACTTGGCGTAGGCTTGGTCGCTCTCGGCGATCCAGGCGGCGGACACGTCGAGCCCCGAGGCCGAACCGTGATAGACGTACGCACGACCCTCGCTGGTGTGGTCATTGGTTTGCCTGTAGGCCCCGACGATCACGTCCGAGTAGCCGTCGCCGTTGACGTCCCCCGCCGTCGCCACCGACTGACCGAAGAAGGCCTGCGCCTGGTCGCTCTCCGCCGTCCAGGCCGGAGTCGCTAAGAGGCCTGCCGCCGAGCCGTGATAGACGTAGGCCCGCCCCTCGTCCGCCTGGCCGTTGTCGTAATAGTGGGCCCCGACGATGACGTCGGCGTAGCCGTCGCCGTTGACGTCCCCCGCCGTCGCCGCCGGCCAACCAAAATAAGCGCTGGCCTGGTCGCTCTCTGCCGTCCAGGCGGGTCTCGTCGATAGGCCTGCCGCGGAGCCGTGGTAGACGTAGGCCCGACCCTCGTCGGTCTGGCCGTTGTCGTACCTGTACGCCCCGACGATCACGTCCGCGTAGCCGTCGCCGTTGACGTCCCCGGCCGTCGCCACCGAGAAGCCGAAGTTGGCGGATGCCTGGTCGCCTTCGGCGAGCCACGCCGGGCTCGTCGCCAGAGGATCGATCTCGATCGGATAGACCGCCCCCGAGTCGTCGAGAAGGATTCGGACGCCTCGCACCCCGCGCTCCGCAAATCCCTCCATCCACGCCGGCAGCTCGCGTCCCCTCGCGTCAATCACCCGGAGTTGGGCGAAATGAACGACGTTGACGCCGCCTCCGGTCCGGAAATCGATCGCCCGGCCGTCCGTGCTGAATGCCGGATCGAGCGTTCCCGTCAGCGCGAACTGCACGAAGACCATGCTCCCGCTCCGACCGGCCTCGAGCGCGCCGTCCAGCGCACCCCGCGGAGCGACGGTCTCATCGGCCTGCGCGCCGGCCGCGGCCGCGATCTCCTCGGGCCGTGCATCGAGCGTGAACCCCTGCTTCAGCCCCTTCGGCTCGTTGACGTACCACTCAGTGATCCCGCCTCGCGCGTAGTCGATTCGGTTCCCGGACGGCCGAAGCGAAGCCGCCTCCACCGGCCAGACCTCGCTGCCGCGTCCGTACCCGATCAGGCCGAGCCCCCACTCCCAGCGCGGCTCGCTCTCCTCCCGCGGCGTCACGCGGATCCCCGCCTCCGTGAAATACGTCCGGAACCCCTGCGCCCGGTTGGGCGCGTGCCACGCCGCGTCGAGATCGGCGAGCGCCGTCCGGTCCTGCCACGTGATCTCGTACTCCGACGCCTGGATTTGCTGCTGCACCTGGGACCACCAGGTGCTGCCGGCGCCGGGAGGCAAATCCGGGGTCCCGGCCCCCGCCTCGCCGGCGGCCCGCACCGGACCGACGGAGAGCGCTGCGAGCAGCAAGACCACCGCAGCCAGGCCGGGCCCGCGCGCCTCCTGGGAATGGGATGCAGGGAAGCGTCGGACCCGCGTCGTCATCGTCGTTCCTCCGGGTGTGGCAAGGATCTCGCCATCTCTATGGATATCGCTGGCGGAGAAGTGAGAGTGCACGGATAAATATTTCTATACTGCGAGGATAGGGGTAAGTCAAGGACAATGTTGCAGTTATCTCGACAAAGAAGCGTGAGGATGGAGGATCGCGGGCGGGCATCGGCGAGCGCTTCCTTCTCCTCCGGCACAGTGGGGCAATTCACCCCATCCGCCCGCGCCCGCCTCTCCGGCCCCCAGGCCTGGTTCCCGGAGGCGATAACTCCCTTGCAGCAAGGGAATTTCCCTCACCGTCTCCGCCGCGAAGTCCCACTGCGGGGCGGATCCCACGGCAGGAGTAGACATGGGCCATGATGTTCTCAGCCAGGTCGTCATTCCTGACTGACAATCCCGGGCAGGATCTTGGGAACCGCGGAAGCCAATCTCTCCGGGCGGCGCCGCGGGCGCCCGCTACAAGGGGGAGAGGGCCGCCGCCTCAGACCTTGATCTCGTAACGCCAGCCGAACGGGTCTTCCTCGACTGCGGTCTGGATCCCGAGCAGCCTGTCGTAGAGCTGCTGCCAGCGCGGGTCGAACGGGAACTTCCATTCGCGCTCACCGTCCGCAATCCGCTTGACCCAGGTGATGACGGCCGCCGTGCCGCAGCACGCGGCGGCATCGATGTGGGCGAGCTCCTCGAGGGCGATCTTGCACTCCCGCGTCGGCCACTTGAAAAGCTCGGCCGCGATCCGCATCAGGCTGTCCCGGGTCACCGACGGCAGGACGCTGGTCGATTGGGGGGTCAACAGCTCCTTGCCCCGGAACGCGAGGAAGTTGGCCGCCCCGATCTCATCGATGTACTTGTGCTCGGCGGGGTCGAGGTAAAGCGCCTCTGCGAACCCCCTGGCCTTTGCCTCGGCGCCCGCCTTGAGGGAGCAGGCGTAGTTCCCTCCGGCCTTGATGTGGCCCGTGCCGTGCGGAGCGGCCCGGTCGTAGCGGCTCACCAGGAACTCCTGCCCCTTGTCGGGACCGAAGCCGCCCTTGAAGTAGGGTCCGACCGGCGTCACGAAGATGCGGAAGACGTACGCCGCCGCGGGCTTGACGCCGACGTTGTCGCCGATCCCCATCCAGAACGGCCGGACGTAAAGCGCCGCGCCGCTGCCGAACGGGGGCACGTAGGGGTGGTTGGCGGCCGTGACCTCCTCGATGCCCCGCAGGAACATCGCCTCGGGGACGGGCGGGCCCTGGAGGTACTCGGCCCCCCGGCCGAGCCGGCGGGCATTGTCCAGCGGGCGGAAGGCGTAGATCTTGCCGTCCCTGCCGCTCTGCACCTTCATCCCTTCGAAGAGTTGTTGCCCGTAGTGCACGCACTGGCTGCCCTCGGGCAGATGCAGGGTGTTGTCCTCGATGATGCCGCGGACCCGCCACAGACCGTGCTGAAAGAGCGCTTCGAACCGGTAGGGACAGGCCAGGTAGTCGAACCCGAGCCTGGCGAAGTCGAGGTGCGCCTTCAGGCTGCCGTCGGGGGAATAGTATGTCGGCTTCTGCATATGCTCCTCCCTGGTCGGGACAATCGAGCCATGCCCGTTGCCGGGCCTGGAATCGCTTCGCTTGGCCCGGTTTCGCCTCGGGGGGGTGCCGGCAAGGCGGTTGTCTCACATCGCCTGGGCTTTGGAGCCGGCCCCCGTCGCGGCGGGGCCTCTCCCCGGGGCGCTCATCCGGGTACGCCATGGCATTATAAGCCACCTGCAGATGCCGGATCGCGCCTCTCGCAAGCCGGTATTGTGTACACTATGGGCCCCGGGTGGGCGCCGGCCGAGGGCGGTGACCCGGACAAACCTCGCACAAGGGAGAGGAGAGCGACATGAAAGGAAACGAACAGATCATCGCCCGATTGAACGAGCTGCTGGCCGACGAGCTGACCGCCATCAACCAGTACATGGTGCAGTCGGAGATGTGCGACAACTGGGGCTACGAGAAGCTCCACAAGGCCATCGAGAAGCGGGCCATCGAAGAAATGAAGCACGCCGAGAAGCTGATAGCGCGGATCCTGTTCCTGGAAGGGACGCCGAACGTCGGCAAGCTGAACAAGATCAACATCGGGGCCGACGTGGAAAGCCATCACAAGAACAATCTGAAGTCGGAGCATGGCGCCATCCAGGCATACAACGAAAGCATCAAGCTGGCGGTGCAGCACGGGGACAACGGCACGCGGGAGCTTCTGGAGCAGATTCTCAAGGACGAGGAAGAGCACATCGACTGGATCGAGGCGCAGCTCGACCAGATCAAGCAGGCGGGGATCCAGAACTACCTGGCGGAGCAGCTCGGGTAGCCGGACGCCCCGAATCGAGGCCCTCCTCCAGCGCAAAGGGGAGGCACGGCCTTCAACCGGCGGCGAGAAGGTCGCCGGCCAGGCCGACGCCCCCGCCGGTAGGTCTCGGTGCGCACCTCCAGCATCCGGCGGGCCCTCCCGTCCGGGATCCCCGCCCCATCCACGCCCCCGCACCCTCGAAGCGCGCTCCCGGCCGCGTTCAAGATGGCGTCGACCTTCTGCTTCGTGATGTCGCCCCGGGCGACCCGAGAACTCACCCCTCCTGCCAGAAGAAGCGACGCGGACAGAGGAAGGTGTAACCCATCCTCTGGACCATGGCATTGGAGTGCGCGTCCCGATCGCAGTTCACGATCACGCCGGCGCAGCCCAGCCGCGCGGCGAGCCGCGTGCAGACGGCGGTCAACCGGGTGGACAGCCCCTGACGGGCGAACGCCGGCAGCGTGGCCCCTTCGGCCAGGAAGGCGTGCTCCTCGTGGAAGCCCACGAGGACCGTGCTGGCGGCCTTGCCGTCCTTGACGGCCAAGGCGCAGATCAGCTGCACATCAGAACGCTTGGGCCGCAGCAGGTTCGTCTTCAGGGACGCCACGGCGGCGGCGTCCAGGCCGTTGACCTCGGCGTCCACGCGCAGGAAATCGTCCAGCAGCGGGGAATCGGTCATCGGATGGAAGACGACGAACTCCGTGCCGGGGTCTCGGGGCAGGTCGTCCCCGTGCGGGGGGTACTTGGCCCGCGTCGACGCGTCGGCGAAGGAGAGAAGGTACCAGTTCTCGCGCTCCTCGTCCCGTTCCACGTAACCCCGCCTCTTCAGCGCCTCCTCGAGCCCGGCCGGGGATTCGGGATCCACGTACACGGCGGGCGGCAGGCCGCGCTGGCGGTAGAAGTCCTCGATGCCGGCCAGGATCCGCGCATCGTCCGTGCATAAGGAATGGGCGCTGTTGAAATAGAGCCGATTGGCGCCGTTCAGGTACGAGATCTGGTGGCTGTCGAACTCCAAGAGCTCGTCATAGTACATGGCGTGCCAGAACCGATTGGACGCACGGAACATCTTCTGCAACATGGCTCCCTCACTTGCTGGAAACTCGGCGCCAGAGAAGCCCCGGCCGCGCCAGCACGGCGGCGATCAGGATGAAGCCCGCCAGGGCGTACTCCACGCCCGAGGCCAGGACGAAGCTCCCGACGACCGACAGGCCGGCCACGGCAAGACCCGAGAGGACCATGGCCAGGGTCTTGGACGGCTCCAGAACCATGTTCACCGCGGCGAACACGCGGCCCGCGGCATGCTCGGGCATGTGGCTCTGGACCTCCGTGATGGAGAAGGTGCGAAAGAGCGTCTCCGTGGCGCCAAGCCCCAGGCAGAGCGCGGCGGCCAGCAGATAGCTGTGCGTGAGCGCGGTGGCGAGCACCGCCGTGGCGTCGGCCAGGATCACCAGTCCCAGCACGACGCGGCTGCGCATGGGCGAAGTCGCGCGCCGCAGCAGCAGCAACGACGTCACCATGGTCCCCAGGCAAGCCAGGGCGTACATGTAGCCGACCTGCGACGCCCCGCCCCAGCTCTTGGCCTCCACCAGGGGGAAGAACAGCGGGGCCTCGAAACCGACGATGAAGGTGGAGAAGCCCCAGAGGAAGATCGCGTACCGCATCTCGGGTGTTTCGCGCACGACCTTCCAGCCCAGCGCCAACTCCTGTCTGAGCGGCAGGCGAACCTCGTCCGCCGAGGCCCCTTCGCCGGCGCGACGGGGCGGAATCGCGAGCATCGCGATGTTGACGGCCGAGAAGAGATACGTGGCGGCGTTGAAGAGGAAGCAGACCCGGACGCCCAGCAGGGCCAGGAGCACGCCCGAGACACCGATGCCGATGATCGAGAGATTGCCGCGAACGGTCTCCTCCACGGAGTTGGCGCCGAGCAGCAGGCGCTTCTCCAACGAGAGCGTGAGCAGGCTCCTGTGCGCCGGCTCGTAAGCGGTGTCGAAAACCCCGATGAGAAAGGTCAGGGCGAAGAAGGTGGTCGTGTCGCGGCAGAAACCCAGGTAGGCGAAGAGGACGAAGCGCGCCAGGTCGCTCGCGAAGATGATCTTGCGGCGGTCGAGGCGGTCCGCCAGGTACCCCGCCACGGGCCCCAGCAGTCCGTACGGCAGGGCGCGGGTGGCGGCCAGGAAGGCCCAACCGAGGGCCGAGTGCGTGAGATCGTAGTACTTCGCCATGAGGGCGATGTACGAGAAGCTCGTCCCCAGATTGGAAACCATGTGGCCCAGGAAGAGCCGGACGAAGACCCGGTTCCGGAACAGCTCCCTGGCGACGCCGCGCTCGGCCATGGGGCGCTACTCGGTCTCGGCCGGCCGCAAGGGGTGCTTGCGGCTCACCAGGTAGTCACGGACCTTGCCGAATGACTTGAGCAGGTACTCGTCCACTTCCTCCTCGGTGTTGGCGGCGGTGAGCGTGATGCGCAGCTCTTCCTGGCCCTTGGGGATCATGGGGTACGGCCCGAGCGTGAGCAGAACACCGCCATCGAACAGGATTTGCGAAGCCTCGATGAGGCGGTCCGTGTCGCCGATCCAGACGGAGATGATCGGGAAGTAGTTCTCGTTGTTGACGTGGAAGCCCATCGCCTTGAGGCCGTCCACGGAGCGCTTGGTGAGCTGGTACAGCTTGCGGCGATACTGCTCGCCTCGCTTGCGGTTCACCTCCAGGCCCGCCAGCAGGCTCGCCAGGGACGCCGTCGGGCACGGCCCCGACAGATCGTACGGCGTGGCGTAGGCCTTGATGAACGCCTTGAACGGCTTGCTGCAGGCGATGCCGGCCGCCAGCGAGGAGTACGCCTTGGAAAAGCCCGCCACGTAGATGACGTTGTCGTTCTCGTAGTCCATGCCGTAGTGGGCCACGAGACCGTTGCCCCGCCGACCGTACGGCATGTCCCGGCTCGGCTTTTCGCCCACCACGCCCCAGCCGTGGGCGTCGTCCACGTAGAGCATCGCGTCGTACTGTTTGGCCATCTTGGACAGGCGCGGCAGGTCCACGTACTCGCCGGTCATGCTGTACACGCCGTCCACCAGGATGAGCTTCTTGGGAAGATCCTTGTGCTCGGCGAGCAGCTGCTCCAGGCGGGCGAAGTCGTTCTGGGGGAAGCTGAGCAGCTTGCAGCCGCTGTCCCGCGCCATCTTCGCCGCCTCGTACATCGTCATGTGGGCGAACTTGTCGAGGAAGATGGCGCCGTCCTTGCCCAGGAGGGCGGGGATCACGCCGATGCTGACGAGGGTCACGGTCGGCAGGATGAGGAAGTCCTCCCAGCCGATCAGCTCCGCGATGGCCTCCTCGCACTGCTGGTACAGGTGCGGACTGGCCACCAACCGGCACCAGCTCGGATGGATGCCCCACTCCCGCAGCGCGGACGGGATGGCGTCCATGATCTCCTCGTCCAAGTCATGGCCGAGGTAGTTGCAGGACGCGAAGTCGGCCACCCAGTGCTTGTCGACGCGGATCATGCGGCCTTTGATCTCCACCGCGTCGGCGTCGAACATGCGACTGCGCGTGAGCACTTCATGGATGGTGGCGCGCTGGCTCCGGAGATTCAGCTCGACCACCCTGTCGATGATGTTCTTCATGGGGAGACCCCCTGGTTCTGGGCGTGCGTTTCGGATCCGGCGGGCCGGGCTTCCAGCTCGCGCTTCAACTGTTGGCGATCGACCTTGCCCGTGGAGGTGTACGGGTAGTCAGCGCGGAAGATCACGTCGGCGGGGACCATGTACGCCGGGAGCTGCGCGCTGAGCCGGCGCAGCACCTCCTCGGCGGCGAGACGGGCGCCCTCCTTGAGCATGACAAACGCGTGCAGCGTGCAGCCGTACTTGTCGTGTTTCCTGGGGACCACGACCGCCTGGATCACCTCCGGGAAGGCAGAGAGCGGCGCCTCGACGTCGCCAATCTCCACCCGGTGCCCGCGGGTCTTCACCATGCTGTCCAGGCGGCCGTAGTAAACGAGATTGCCGTCCTCCCGGCGCCGGCCGTAGTCGCCGCTCCGCCAGAAAAGGGCAGGGTACGGGTATCCCGGCCCCTGGACCAGGCGCTCCCGCGTCAAATCCGGTTTGCCGAGGTAGCCGGCGCAGACCGTGCCGCCCCGGATCCAGAGCTCGCCGGTCTCCCCGAGGCCGCACACCGCGCCGTCGGCGCCGACGACGATGATCTCGGTGTCGTCCACTTCCCGCCCGATGGGCAGCGGATCGTCCGTGGGCGGCGGTTCGTCCACCCAGTAGTAGGTGACGATGTTCGTCTCGGTGGGACCGTAGATGTTGGCGACGCGGGTCCGCGGCATCAGGGCCATGAATTTGCGGATCTGTGGGATAGGGAACGGTTCGCCCGCGTACATCATCACCCTCAGCGGCACCCGGGAGTCGAGCCGGCCCTTCTCCATGAGCGCCACGAAGGTGCTGGGCGTCGAGTACATGACCGTGGCCTGCTTGTCCCGCATCAAGTCCACGTACTCCCGATGGCGGACCTCGCCCGGCTTGCCTCCCACGACCGTCCTGCGCAGGTCCTTGACCAGCAGCGTCGCGCCCGCGGCCAGGCTGTTGAACACGTCGAACACCGAGAGGTCGTAGTTCAACGGCGCTCGCGACATGACCACGTCGCTGGGCGCGATCTGGAACTCCTTGGCCATCCAGTCGACGAAGGTTTTCGCGTTGCGGTGGGAGAGCATGACGCCCTTCGGGACTCCCGTGGACCCCGACGTGTAGAGCACGTACGCCAGATCGTCAGCCACGGCGGTGGAGCGGGGCACGGGCGAGCCGTCCCGCTCCAGAACCGTGGACCAACCGCGGACCTGGGCCCCGCCCGCCGCGGCGAGAGGGTGATCCCCGGGGCCCATGAGGATCGCGTGGCGCAGCGAGGGGAGACCCAGCAGCTCCTCGCCCTCGGGGTACGCGAGCGGATCGAGGATGACCACGGTCACGCCCGCGTCCTCCAGAATGCCGCGCAGGCGCGCCGGGGGCGACTGGACGTCCAGCGGAATGTAGGCCAGCCCCGCCTTGAGCACGCCGAGGATGGAGGCGACGCTCTCGATCGTCACCGCGGCGGACACGCCCACGTACCACAACCGCTCGGGCGCGGCCGCCTTCAGCTCGAGGAGCGCGCGGGCCACGCGGCAGGCGAGGCGATCCATCTGCGCGTAGGTGACGACTCGCCCCTCCTGATCGATGGCGACCTTGGACGCGTGCTCCGCGAAGGCGTCGGCGATGGCGTCTTGGAGCAGATATTTCATGTGTCGAGCCTCTTGAAACCGTGATCCCGTGACTGCCGGTCCGCGGGATGCGCGCCTTCCGGCTGCGCCGCATCCGCGGGCCCGAAGTAATAGCCGACCCCGATGTCGCCCAGCTGCCGCGAGGCCAGCAGGCGGTAGTTCGCGCTTTCGAACATCCGCTCCAGATGCTCCTGGGAATAGGCGTGGGTGCACAGGCCTTCGGCGGAGCGGATCACGTTCCCGTAGGGGAGCGTCTCGTGAGTGAGCCCGGAGTAGTGGCACCTGCGGTAGTACGCCAGTCGCAGCTCCGTGGTGCGCGGATCGGTGCCGTAGGTACTCACCACGATGCTCGCCCCCGTGAAGGCGACGGCGTCGAGGGCCACCTTCGGCCGGGCCAGATTGCCGAAGCAGTTGAAGGGGAACAGCGTGATCATGCCCGGGGCGGAGTCCAGCAAGTCCTCCTGGACCAAGAGATCGACGATCCCCTCGCACGAGCAGACATGGAGGCTGCTCCGCAGTTCGCGGGAATTGTCGATCGGGCGCTGCCTGCCCTGCTGGATGAGCCAGGCGACCAAATCCAGCCCGTCGTACGCCAGCAGCCGGTCCGCCGCCCACTGTCGGTACTTGCCGTATCCGCACCCCACCTCCACCAGGTGGTGCTTGCCAGGGTTCTGGCGAAAGAGTTGTTCGAGGAAGCCCGCCTCCAAGTTCAGGTACTGCCCGACCTCCCGGGAAAGGAAGGCGCTGTCGAACATGCGCGCCCCGCCCCTTTCGTCGTAGAACTGCCGGACCGACCCGTCCTCCTGCGGCGTGCAAACGTGACCGAGGTCTTCGAGACTCACATGCTGCTCCGTTTCGGGATGGTGACTCCCTCTATGCGGCGAACAGGGGCTATAAAGCCCGCCTTTGAGATCCGAAAGTGCGTATTGTGTGTTAAGCAAAGGGTCGCGGTCAACGCTGACGGAGGGGAGTTTCGTCCCTTTAGGACTTCGACCTTCTGGGCGCAAGGATCCGGTACATCACCGAACTCCCGGACAAAGTCCATCACCCCAAGGAAGACGATCCTCTCTTCGTCAAGATGCGCGAGCGCATTCCGGCAGCGGCCGAGCTCATCGACAATCTGGAGCGTGATCACGCCGACGGGGCCCGCGACGCACGCTGGAACTGCGCGACGCCTTGAAGCGCCATCAAGCGGCTGGCGAGGCTGGCTTCGGCGATTTCGAGGCCGCCCGGACGCAAGAAAGCCAACCGGCTCGCGCCGATTGGCTTTCTTGCTTTACTCGCGACTCCGGCTGCGCGAGGAGGCTTCACCCTCCTCCGCAGCGCCGGTGGGGTCAGAAGATCAGAAGGGCATGATCATCTTGAACCACAGCTTGTCGCCGGCGAAGCGGTTCTCGACCATCGTTTCGTGCTGCCACTGGCCGATGAACATCGTGCCGCCCTTGGCCGTGTACTTCACGCTCGGGCCGAAGGCGAGCACCTGACCCTTGCGACCTTCGGAGAACACACCCGGAACCGCAGGAACCGTGGCGCCGTCGACCTTGTCGTTGGTGATCTGCTCGAGGTAGTAGCCACTGACACCCACGGACCAGTCGCCGATGTGTTTGCCGACCAGATAGTCCATGTGGAATTCGTCGCCGGACTGGTACTTGGTGTCGTCGTTCTTCGACTTCATGTTGTACATGAACTTGCCGGACACTTCCCAGCCGCTCTTGCCCAGCCAGGTGATGGCATAGAGGGGCTCGACGCTGTAGTAGTTGGCACCGATGCTGGTACGCGGATCGTTCTTGTCGTAAGCGCCGGTCGGCAGGTAGATGTCGATACCCAAAGCGGTGTGCAGCTCGGGGCTGTGATGCCAGGCGAGCACGAACGGGTCGATCGTGATGTCTCCGATGCCGAACTTGCCGGCCGAACCACCAACGTTGGGCATATCGATGCTCTGATACACCACCGGCAGGAGCGCGTGCCAGCCCCAGTTGGCGCCGAGGATCTTGGTGTTGGTGATCTGCACCACGCGCAGCGCATCGAACACCGCGTCAACACGGCCGCCGTTGCCATTCGCATCCAGCTTGGCCTCGTTGCCATTGCCGTCCTGCAGCTTGCCGCCGTAGTAACCGAAGTAGTTGATGAAATAGGCTCCCGGCGGCGGCAGCGCGCCGGCGCACCAGTTCTCGGCGCCGTTCGGGTACTGGTCGCCGCCTTCCTTGGCCTGGGCGACACCGACAGTCAGGAACAGGCTGCCTACGAGTAGAGCGATGGATGACTTCTTCATGGTTTCCCCTCCTCGCGGTAAATGGATAAAACGTTTTCTGCTGTTTCTTCATTGCCGTTCCCGGCGGCCGGGAACGGTGTCCTACAAAACCAGAGGTCCGATAGCGAGTATTGTGCAAACCAAAGTGTCTCGGTCAACGCCGACGGAGGGCAGTTTCGTCCCTTTAGGCGGCGACCGGAAGCAGGTCCACGTCGACCTCCCGGAGACCGACGATCCGCGGCGGCTCCACCGAGCGGTCCTCCAGTTGCAGCAGGCCGCTCAGCGGTCGCCGGATCCGCCGGCCCGGCCGAGGCTCCGGTAGAGTTCGAGAAGCCGCGGGTAGCAGACCCGGTCCAGGAACCGCTCCTCGACGCGCCGCCGATTGGCCTTGCGCGCGGCGTCCAGCAGCCCGGGGTCCGTCGCGTAGCGCTCCACGGCGTCCGCCACGGCGCCCGGGTCGCCCGGCCGGACCAGGAGCGCTCCTTCCTCGGGGACGATGTCCTCGCGGTGGATCCAGTCGGTGAGCACCATGCCCAGCCCGGCCATCATCGCCTCGGTCACGGCGTTGGGATGGCCCTCCCCGTACCAGGTCGTGGGCATGACGAACACATGGGCCGAGGCGAGCAGGGCGTAGAGATCCGGGACGTCCCAGCCGTGGTCGATGACGGGGATCCCGGGGGGAGGCGACTCGACATGGCGGCGGATCATCTCCAGGATCGCCGGCTCCCTGCCCTCACCGGTGAGATGCAGCTCCGCCCGCACCCCGCGGCTCGAGAGGATGCGCAGAGACTCGAGCAGGACGCCGGTCCCCTTGTCCTTGGAATAGCGGCCGGAATGAATCAGGCGCAGCGCGCCGCCGGGTCCCGGAGGGTCCGGGTTCGGTCGGACACGCTCGTAGTCGCGCGCGAGGGCCACGTTGGGCAGGTAGAGGCTGCGGCGTCCGAAGGTCTCGCTGACGAACGCCACGTCCTTCAGGCACTCCAGCACCACGGCGTCCCCGCGGCGCAGCAGGCGCCGCATCATCGCGTTCTGCAGCCGCGCCCCCGCCCTGTTCAGCATCCATTGCAGCGTGCCCGCGCGGATATCCATCACGGTCCTGACGCCCAGCGCGCCCGCCGCTTCGAGAAACGGGAACTCGCGATAGAGCGCACGGTACTTCTGCATCAGGATGTGCAGGATGTCCGGCTTGCGACGCAGGGAGCCGCCCGCCCGCCCAAGGTCGATGAACATCCGCCTCGCCGCGTTTCCGTCGGAGGGCAGCGTGACGCGGTGCGGGATGAACTCGATCTCCTCGGCGAAGATGGGGGAGGTCCGGAGGTTCTCCAGGATGCGCCCGTAGGTGCCGGGCATGCCTCCCGGCGCGGGGTAGGGCCCCGCGAGCAGGACGCGGATCTTCCTGCCCGCGCTCATGCGCCGCCGCTCCGGAACCACGCGTTGGCCTCGTACCAGTCCACCGTGCGGCGCAGCCCCTCGTCCAGCGGGATGCGGCAGGAGTGGCCCAGCGCCCGGGCCGCGCCGTCGTCGGGCCAGGCGTCGAGAAACTCCCCCTCGCGCTGCGGGATGGCGCCGATTTCGAGGCGCACCGGCCTGTCCACGATGCGCACGATCCGCTCGGCGACCTCCCGCATCGACACCGGGTCGCAGCAGGGCGCGTTGAGCAGCGCCGGCGGGTTGCGCCCTTCCAGCAGACCGGCGGCCAGCTCGAGCAGGAAACCGGCCGCGTCGGCGGCGTGGACGAATCGGCGCCTCTGCAGCCCCTCGGTCATCCGGAACGGCGCCCCGGCCAGGGCCGTGCAGATCAGCTCGGGGACGAACATGGTCGGCGGCTGGCCCGGCCCGTAGACCACAGGGAGCCGGGCCACGCAGACCCGGAGCGAGCCGTCGCGGGCCGCGGCCAGCAGCATCCCGGTCGAACGGAGCTTGGCCTCCGCGTAGGGGTTGGCCGGCCGGCAGTCCGTCCGCTCGCTCCAGGGCGGGGGCGCCAGCCCGTACTCCATCTGGGAACCGGGATGCAGCACCGCCGGCCGCTCCCCGGGGGGCAACGCAGCCAGCGCCTCGAGCAGCGCCGAGGTCGTGTCCACGTTCCCGGCGATCGCGCCGGCCCGCTCCCGCTCGGTGAAGCCACGTCCGGTGCTTCCGGCAAGGTGAAAGAGCAGGGCGGGGCGGGCCTCCCGGATCGCCTGTGACCAGTCCCCGGGGGACGTCAGGTTGGCCGGGAGCACACGGACGCCCGGGACGCCCAGAGCGGCGCGGACCCTTTCTCCGCGCTTCGCGGCGCCGGGCAGATCGACCCCCAGCAGGTCGGCCCCGGAGCGCCGGGCGGCCAGCGCCAGATTGGCACCCAGAAAGCCGTTGATCCCTGCTATGAGGCAGGCGGTTCCGCCGAGAGGGGGGATGCTCGTTCCTGACCCGTCATCTCCAGCCGGTGCACCGGGACTCACCCCCTGGGCTCGCCGGCCCATCGGAGGCCCTGAGCCGCCGCGGCGCTCGTGTAACGCTCGATCTGTTCCGCGGTCAGCTTCCGCATTTCCGCGGTATCGAAGCCTCCGGAGTAGGCCCGCCGGTACCACTCGACCGTCTCCCGCACCGCAGGCTCGAACTCCCAGCTCGGCTTCCAGCCCAGCAGGTGCCAGGCCTTGTCCGTGGCCAGCTTGAGGTAGACCGCCTCGTGCAGACCGCTGAAGCGCTCCGGCTGCACGGCCTCCCAGGAGCCCGCGCCCCAGTGCCGGATCAGGAGATCCACCAGCTCGCGCACGGTCCGCTCGGCGCCGCGGCCCGGCCCGAAGTTGTACGGGGAAGTGAGATCCGTTCTCTTCCCCGCGGCCAGCGCGAGCTCCGCGCCGAGCTGCAGGTACCCGGAGAGCGGCTCCAGCACGTGCTGCCACGGGCGGATCGAGCCGGGGTTCCTTACCCCCACGGGGCGTCCGGCGGCCAGGGCCCGCACCGAGTCCACGACGATCCGGTCGGGCGCCCAGTCCCCGCCTCCGATGACGTTTCCCGCCCGGGCGCTGGCCAGCGAGACCCCGTGGCGGGCCCGTTCCGAGGGCGGAAAGAACGAGCGCCTCCACGACGAGATGACCAGCTCCGCCGCGCCCTTGCTCATGCTGTAAGGGTCGTGGCCGCCCATGGGGTCGGTTTCGCGGTAGGCGTCGTAGGTTTCGCGGTTCTCGTAGCACTTGTCGGACGTGATGCAGACCACGGCGCAGGGCCGTTCGGCGGAGTATCCGGCCTCGCGGACGGCCTGGAGCAGATGGGCCGTGCCCATCACGTTGGTGCGCAGCGTCTCGAGCGGATCCTGATAGGAGACGCTCACGATCGCCTGCGCGGCCAGATGGAACACCACTTCGGGCCCGATCGAACGCACGGCCCGGCTCAGCGCATCGCGGTCGCGGATGTCCACCGTGCTGTGCCGGACCCGCTCCCGCAGGCCGAGGATCTCGAAGTTCGACGGGTCGGTGTCGGGCTCGAGGGCCAGCCCGTGGACCTCTGCGCCCAGATGATCGAGCCAGAAGGCGAGCCAGGAGCCCTTGAAACCGGTGTCGCCCGTGACCAGAACGCGGCGGCCCTTGTAGAAATGCCGGATGGGCACGGCGCGGCCTCCCGTCAGGCCCGCCAGGGGGCCTGGCCCCTGGTCCAGAGCTGGTTGAGCAGGATGTGCTCGCGGGTGGTGTCCATCGGCATCCAGAACCCCTCGTGGACGTAGGTCATCAGCTTTCCGTCCCTGGCCAGCCGGCTCAACGGCTCGCGCTCCCAGGTGCAGCTCTCGTCGTCGGCGACGTAGTCGAAGACCTCCGGCTCGAGGACGAAAAAACCGCCATTGATCAGGCCGGCGGAAGTCTGGGGCTTCTCGGAGAACTCCTTCACCTCATGTCCCGCCACCACCATCTCGCCGAACCTGGAAGTCGGGCGCACGGAGGTCACCGTGGCCGCCCGGCCGTGGGAGCGGTGGAACTCGAGGAGCTTCGTCACGTCGATGTCACTCACGCCGTCGCCGTAGGTCAGCATGAAGGTCTCATCGCCGACGTAGCGCTGGATCCGCTTGATGCGGGCGCCGGTCATCGCGTCCAGCCCCGTCTCGACCAGGGTCACCTTCCAGGACGGGGTGCGCTCGGTGTTGTGCAGCCGCACCGAGCCTCCGTCGGCGAGATCCACGGTGACGTCGCTTGTGGCGTAGCGGAAGTTCAGAAAGTACTCCTTGAACTTCCAGCTCTTGTAGCCCAGGCACAGCACGAAGTCGTCGAAGCCGTGACGGCTGTAGATCCCCATGATGTGGTGCACCATCGGGTAGGGCCCGATGGGGATCATCGGCTTGGGCAGGTCCTCCGACAGGTCCCGGATCCGTGTGCCCTTGCCTCCGCAGAGTATGACGACTTTCACGGGCTCCTCCGTAGCTCAATGCAAGCGTCACGCATCATGCACGAAACGGCCGGGTGATTTCAAGCGCCGGTTTGGGCGGGCCGCGCCCCTTTCCGCATCAGATCCTCGTAGAACGACTCCATCTCCCGGACCAACCGGTCCCATGTGTACCGCTCCAGCACCCAGGACCGGGCTTCCTCGCCCAGGCGGCGGCTGCGCGCCGGATCGTCCAGCAGCGCGGCAATCTCCCGCGCCATCGCCTCGTCGTCGTCGAAGGGGACCGTCACCACGAGGTCCCGCCCACAGGTCAGCTCGTCCAGGGAAGAGAACGGCGTGGTCACGATCGGCAGGCCGGCCGCCATGGCTTCGAGCACCGAATTCGGGAAAGCCTCGCGATTCGTGGTGAGACAGAACAGATCCGCGCCGGCCAGCCAGCGAGAAACGTCCGCTCGCTCCCCGAGAAACCGCAGGCCGTGCAGCGCCCCGAGAGACCGGGCCTGCTCGGTCAGCTGCGCCTCCAGGGGCCCGCTGCCGAGGCTCACGAACGTCACATCCGGGCGATCGTGACGCATCCTGGCTGCGCAGCGGACGAACATTTCATAGTTCTTCCCGGGGCGCAGGTGGGCCACCATCACCACCAGGCGCTGATCCCCGGGCACCCCGAGCTCACGTCTTACCTCGGCACGGGCCGTTTCGCGGTCGCCCGTCTCCAGGCTCACCGCGTTGTAGATGACCCGGATCCGCTCGGCCGGAAGGCCGGAAAGGCGCTGCACGGATGCTGCGGCCACCTTGCTGTTCGCCAGGCGATGCGAACGGAGGGCCAGTGCCCGTTCCGATACCCGCTGGATCAGACTCGGCTTCGTGACCAGGCTTCTCTCGCTGGCGACGATGTGCGGCACGCCGCTGCTCACGGCCGCCCAGCGCCCCCAGAAGTTGGCCGAGGTCAGCCAGGTGTGCACGATGTCCGGCGAGACTCCCTTGATCTTGCAACGCAGCGTCAGGAAGAAGCGCCACGCCGGCATGGAGAACTTGTTGAAGAAGATCGTGCGCACGCCGGCCGCCCTGAACTCCCCGTCCAGCTCATGGCCCATGGGGCCATACCAGCACACGGACAGATCGAACCGCCGCGCGTCGAGCCGCCGGCACAGACCCAGCAACTGCCTTTCGCACCCGCCGCCGTGGAGCTGGCCGATGATATGCAGGATGCGGATCCTTCGCTCCGTCATCGCGTTTCCGCCGCGCCGCCCGGCCGGCGAGGGGCAGGTCCGTTTCGACTCATCGAGCCGCGCCGGGTCGGCTCTCGATCGTTTTCGTTCTGCTTGATCACCAGAACGGTTATATCGGTCACAGATCCCAGGACAATGGAATCGGCCAGCGAGGCGATGGGAGGCGAATCGATCACGACCTAGGCGAACTCCTGGCGCAGCTGGGCGAGAAGATCGGCGAACCGCTCCGAGCCGAACAGCTCGACGGGGTTCGGGGGCAGCGGGCAGCGCGAATGGGAATTATAAGCCCGCTTTTGAGATCCGATGGTGGGTATTGTGTAAACCAAAGGGTCTCGGTCAACGCTGACAGAGGGCAGTTTCGTTCCTTTAGGCGCGGAAATCAAGGGGCAGATAGGCAGATAGGAAGGGCAGGGACGGCAATGGATGGGACGCCGGCGGGCTGGGCGCGGTGGTGCAGGGTCTTGCCGGGGTGCGCTACGAGGGAGGGGAGGCCGGCTCTCCGAGGATGCCCATGACGAAGTCGAGGTCGATCCGGGCGACGAGGTGGTCGCGGCGGGCGCGGGCCAGGTTGGCGCGGGCCTGGACAAGGTTCAGCAGGGCATCCTCCACCTCCAGGTGCGTCTTCACTCCCAGCTCGAAGCCCTTCTCGGAGAGTGAGCGGAGCCGCTCGGCCTGGGTGACCGTCCCGGTCAGGGCCTCGACGATCTTGCCGGTCTCCTGGACGGTGTCCAGGGCGGTGCGGACCTCCAGCGCCGCCGAGTCCTCCGCCTTTTTCAGATCGATCTCCGTGGTCGCGAGGTCGCTCAAGGCCTGCTGGACCTGGCCGCGGGTCCTCAGCCCGTCGAAGAACGGAAAGGAGAGATAGATTCCGGCGTTCCAGATGGTCCCGCCGGCGCTGATGTCGCCCCCTTCCGTGACGTTGGGATTCGGAAGCGTGAAGTCCTTCCGGCCCCAGTCGCCCCGGAAATCGAGCCGGGGCTTGTCCCCGGCCCTGGCGATGTTCAGGAGCGCCTCCCGGGCGATGGCCATGTGGCGAAGGTCGTCCAGGTCGGGGCGCTTCTCCAGGGCGACGGCGAGCGCGGCTTCGTAGCCGGGCAGAGGAGAAGGACGCGTCTCCAGCGTCCCTTTCGCGTCCACGTCCCCCTCCTGGATCGCCAGAAGGAAGCGGAGACGGTCGCGGGTCACGCGGATGGCGTGTTCCGTCCGGAACAGGTCGGGCCTGGCGTTTTCGGCGGCCACCTCGGCGGCGAGCACGTCGTAGTCGGTGGCGGTGCCGAGGGAGAGCTTCCGGCGGGCCTCCTCCAGGTGCCGTTCCTTCTGCTCCAGGTTCTGCCGGGCGATGGAGTCCAACTCCCGGGCCAGGAGGACGTCGTGGAACGCGGCGGAGACGTCCCGCTGGGCGGCCTGCCGCGAAACCCGCAACTGGTCGTCGGAGATCTGGAATCCCACCTTTGCCGCCCGGATGGCGGAGCCGACCTTGCCCCAGGTGAAGAGGACCTGGCTCACTTTCACGCTCGCCGTCCGGACGTCCTGCTGCGTGGGGAAATCCACGTCCTCGCCGAATGCCGCGGAATAAAGGGCTTTCGTGCTCTCGTCGTGCTGGCGTTCCCCGGCTGCGGTGAGGGTCAGTTGCGGGAAGGCCTGGGCCCGCTCCTCCTTGTACTTCCCCTCGATCCAGTTGCGGTACTCGCGGGCCTTCTGCACGTCGCGGTTCTGATCCAGGGCGATGGCCACGGCCTCCTCCAGCGTCAGGACGCGCGTCGCCGTCACCTCCGCGGGGCCCTTTCCCGCGGTGCCGGGCTCCTCCGCCCGGGCCGGTCCGGCGGCCGCCGTAAGGAGAAGGGCGAGCAGCACCGTCGTCGCCGCGGTCTTGCCGTCCCAGCGCCGTCGGATCCAGGCGGCGACGTCGTCGAGGACGGTGTAGACCACCGGGACGACCAGGAGCGTCAGGAGGGTGGACGTGATGAGGCCGCCGACCACCGCCCGCGCCATGGGGGCCCGGAACTCGGCCCCCGCCCCGATCCCCAGCGCCAGCGGGAGCATGCCGAAGATCATCGCGAGGGTCGTCATCATGATGGGTCTCAGCCGGGTGCGGCCCGCGGTGATGATCGCCTCGCGCCGGTCAAGCCCGCGCCGCTGGAGCACCTTGGAGTAATCCACCAGGAGGATGGCGTTCTTGGTGACGAGCCCCATCAGGAGGATGAGGCCGATGAGGGACATGATGTTCACCGTGTCCCCGGTGAGGACGAGCATGCCGGCCATCCCCACGATGGAGAGCGGGAGGGAGAGCATGATCGCCAGCGGGTCCATGAACGACTCGAACTGGGCCGCCAGGATCAGGTAGACGAAAACGATGGCCAGCAGAAGCGCCTCGCCCATGTAGCCGAACGACTCGATCATCGCCTCGGTGTCGCCCCCCAGGGCGATCCGGTAGCCCGGAGACATATGGATCCGGGCGGCCGCCTTCGTGGCCTCGTTTCCGGCGGTGCCGAGGGGGAGGTTGCGCAGGTTGGCCGAGACGACCACCTGCCGCCCCAGGTCCCGGCGGTTGATCTCGGACGGGGAGACGGTGCGCTCCACCGTCACCAGGTCGGCGATGGGCACCAGGTCGGTGGAGCCGCCGGGGGACGGCACGGCGATCCGGAGGTCTCCGACCTGCGACACGTCCTGCCGGAGATCGAGGGGAAGCCGAAGCCGGACGTCCACCGCCTCGCCGTCCTCGTCCTCGTAGGTCGACACCGCCTGGCCTCCCACCAGGACGCCGAGGGTGCGCACCAGGTCGTCGGTGCGCAGCCCCGCCTCGGAGGCACGCTCCCGGTTCACCGCGAGCCGGTACTCGGGGAGGTCGTGCTCCATGGTGGCGGCGAGGTCCACGACGCCGGGAATCCGGTACATCTCGTTCTTCAGCGCCACGGCGTAGGCCTTGAGCTTCGGGATCTCCTCGCCCCGGATGTTCACCTGGAGGGGCTTCTCGGGGTTGTCGGGATCGTCCTCCACGGAAAGCTGGATCCCGGGAATCCGCTCCGCGAGATTTCGCACTTCGCTCTGGATCGCGTCCTGCAGCCGGGTGCGCTGCGACCGGTCCTTGAGCTTCACGTAGACGAGCCCGTCGCGCACCGTGTCGGTGTCGGTGGCCGCGATGGTCGCGTAGGTGTGCTCGATCTCGGGAAAGCCGTCGAGGATCTTCAGGATCCCGGCAAGGCGGCTGCGGGTCTCGACGATGGAGCTGCCGGGGGCGGTCTTGAACCGGACGTTGAACTCGCCATGGTCGTAGGCCGGGAAGAACTCGCTCTGGAGGGTGACGAAAAGGACGATCCCGGCCAGGAAGGCGCCGACGGCGGAGGTGACGATGAGCAGGCGGTGGTCGAGGACCCAGCCGATGACCGCCTTGTACCGGTCCGCGGCGCGGTCGAAGGCGTTGTTGAAGCGGTCCAGGAGTCGCGCCAGCAAATGCCGCTTCCCCTTGCGCTCGATGTCGGGATCGAACCAGCGCGAGGAGAGCATCGGGTCCAGGGTGAAGGAGACGAACAGGGAGACCAGCACGGCGAAGGTCACGGTGATGCCGAACTGGAAGAAGAATCGGCCGATGAGCCCCTTCATGAAGGCCACCGGAACGAACACCGCCACGATGGAAAGGGTGGTGGCGATCACCGCGAGGCCGATCTCCGAGGTCCCCTCCCGGGCCGCCTGGAAGTGGTCCTCCCCCCGCTCCAGGTGCCGGACGATGTTCTCCCGGACGACGATGGCGTCGTCGATGAGCAGCCCGATGGCCAGCGAGAGGGCCATCAGGGTCATGACGTTGATGGTCATGCCGAAGAAGTACATGGCGATGAAGGAGGAGATCACCGAGATGGGGAGGGTCAGGCCGGTGATCACCGTGGACCGCCAGGAATTCAGGAAGCAGAAGACGATGAGGACCGTGAGGATGCCGCCGATGAGGAGGGTCGTCTGGACGTCCTCGACCGAGTCCCGGATGAAGATGGAGCTGTCCCGGACCACGTCGATCTCCGTCCCGGGCGGGAGTACATCCCGGAGCTCCCGGACCGTTTCCTTCACCTCGTCCACCACCTTCACGGTGTTGGCCTTGCTCTGCTTGAGGATGTTCAGGGCCACCGCCGGCACGCCGTTGATGAGGGCCAGGGAGCGCTCCTCCTCGATGCCGTCCACCACCTCGGCCACCTCCCCGAGGGTCACGGGGTGGCTGCCGCGCCGCGCCACCACCATCGTCCCGAAACCGGCGACGGAGGCCGGCTTGCCCGCGATCCGCAGCGGCATCTCGGTGGTGTCCCGGTTCAGGCGGCCCAGGGGGGTGTTCACGTTCTCCGAGCGGAGCCCGGCGATGATCTCGTCCACCCCCATTCCCAGGGCCTCGATCCGGGCCGGATCGACGTTGACGTTGACCTCCCGCTTCGAGGAGCCCACGAGCTTCACCTTGCCGACGCCGCTGATGTTCTCGATGCGGCGCTTGACCTTGCGGTCCACGAGGGTGGTCAGCTCCCGCGGCGAGAGGGCGGTCGAGCGGACCGCCAGGGAGATGATGGGGAACCCGGCGATGTCCAGCTTCTGGATCACCGGCTCCTCGATCGTGTCGGGGAGCTCGTTGCGGATGGCGTTGATCTTCGCCCGGGCCTCCTGGGAGGCCTCGTTGATCTTCACCTCCAGCTCGAACTCGATCACGACGCTGGAAAGCCCCTCCCGGGAGACGGAGGAGACGTGCTTGACGCCGGAGATCGGGTTGACCGCCTCCTCGATCCGCTTCGTCACCTCCCGCTCCACCGTCTCGGGGGACGCGCCCGGGTACTCGGTCACGACCGAGAGGATCGGAAACTCCACGTCGGGGAAGAGGTCGATGGCCAGACGGCGGTAGGAGAAGAGGCCCAGGGTCACCAGGGCCAGCATCAGGACGGTGGCGAAGACGGGCCTCTTGATCGACAGATTGGAAAGGAACATGGCTCAGGCCCCCTTCGTTCCCGCCACGGTCACGCGGTCGCCGTCCCGGAGGTTGAAGGCCCCGCGGGTCACGACCCGGTCGCCCGCGGCGAGGCCGGCGGCGATCTCCACGTTCTCTCCCATGGCGGCGCCGGTGGAGACGCTCCGGCGCCGGGCGGTGTCGCCGGTCACGACGAAGATCTCCGCCTTCCGGGCCTGGACGTCCCAGGAGAGGAGGGCGATGCGGGGCACCCGGAGCACGCCGGTGCGGGTGCCGGTGAGGATCCGCCCCTCCACGAACAGCCCGGCCTTCAACTCGCCCGTCGGGTTGGGGACCGCCGCGAGCATCTTGATGGCGCGGCTCCCCTCCTCGGCCGTCGGGTTGATGAAAGCCACCGTCCCCTCGAAGGTGCGGCCCGGGACGGCGTCGGTGGTGAAGGTGAGCTTCTGCCCGGTCCGGACCGCGGAGATCCGGCTGGAGGGGACGGTGACGGTGAGGTCGAACAGCCGGTTGTCCACCACGCGGAAGAGGTATGCCTTGTCGGCGTAATCCCCCACGCTCACAGTCCTCTCCGCGACAATCCCGTCCATGGGGGCCCGGATGACCGCCTTGGCGAGGCGGGTCTCGGCCGTCCGGGCGTGCGCCCGGGCGGCCTCGGCGGCGGGAAGCGCCGCGTCCCGGGCGGTCCGGGCCTCGTCGAGCCCCTGCTGGGTCATCAGCCCGGCTTCCTTGAGTTTCACGGCACGTTCGTATTCCCGCTGGGCGCGCTGGTCCGCCGCCTCCGCCTGGAGGGTCGCCGCCTTCGCCGCCTGGAGGGCCGCCTCCAGCTCGCGGGTGTCGAGCCTAGCCAGCGGCGTCCCCTTCTTCACGGGGACCCACTCCGTGACGTAGATCTCGGCTACGGTGCCTGCATACTCGGCGCAAACCTGGGCCTCGAACTTGGGGGTGAGGGTCCCCACCACCTCGATGCTCTCCTCGAGGGTCCCTGCCGTCACCGCGGCGGTCTCCACCGCCACCGGGGGCTTGCCCTGGGAGGGGGTGTTCTCCGCCTTGGAGGAGCAGCCGGCGGGGGCGAGCCCCGCGGCGAGCCCCGCCGCAAGAAGGAGCCGGATTCCATAACGTCTCGTTCTCATCATCATCGCCCGTCCATCCTTTCCATCCCTCGGAGGACCACGTCAAGGACCCTCCCGAATCCGGCCCCGTCCACCGCCATCTCGGGATGCACCAGCTCCAGGTCGATGCACTCGTTGCAGGCCCCCAGGACGGCGAGGGTCATCGCCTCCGGGTTCCCCCGGAACTCTCCGGAGCGCACTCCCTGCCGGACGATCTTCCCGACCATGTCGTGGAACCTGAACAGCGCCCCGTCGAAGTCGAAGAAGGGCGCCCCCTGCGGCGGGCCGTAGTAGATCGAGTGCATCAGCCGGACGGCGTCGAGGTGCTCGTGGCTGACGGAATACAGCTCATGGCACAGCCGCCGGAGGCGGACCGAGGCACATCCCTTCATCTTCTCGACCGCATTCACCCGCGTCTCGAAGTCGCGGAACCCCGTCTCCAGGATCGTCTTGTAGACCCCTTCCTTGCTCCCGAAGTAGTAGTAGAGGGCCGGCTTGGTCACGCCGGCCATCTTGACGATCTCGCGGATCGTCGCCGTGGCGTACCCTTTTCGCGCGAAGACCCGCGCCGCCGCGGAGTAGATCTTCTCCCGGACCTTATGCCCGGCCGGTTCCTTTCGAGTCGCCCCCGTCCTTCCCATTCCGCCACCTTCCATGCCGCCCCCGGGCGGCCGATGTCTATTTACTTACCGGTAGGTATATATATTCTCCGACAGGCTGTCAAGCGGGTATCCGGCGGGAGAGGAGAGAGCGCCGTGCGGATTCGCCGCGCCGGCGGGATGTCCGGCCCGGGTCCGGCGCCTACCCGCCCTCGAGGGAGCGGGTCACGATGGGCCCCGCCTCGGCGACGATGTCGTCGAGGTGCGCGCGGCTGCGGAAGCTCTCGGCGTAGAGCTTGTAGATGTTCTCGGTGCCGGAGGGGCGGGCCGCGAACCAGCCGTTCTCCGTCACCACCTTCAGCCCTCCGATGGGGGCGTCGTTGCCCGGCGCGCGGGTGAGCCTGGCGACGATGGGATCGCCGGCCAGCTCCGTGGCCGTCACGGCCTCCGGCGAGAGGCGGGCCAGGGACCTTTTCTGCCCGGGAGTGGCGGGGGCGTCGATGCGCGCGTAGAACGACTCCCCGAACTTCCCCGCCAGGTCCCGGTAGTGCCGGGCGGGATCTTCGCCCGTCCGGGCGGTGATCTCCGCGGCGAGGAGGCCCAGGATCAGCCCGTCCTTGTCGGTGGTCCATACCGTGCCGTCCCTGCGCAGGAAGCTGGCCCCCGCGCTCTCCTCGCCTCCGAAGCAGCAGGACCCCTCGAAGAGGCCGGGCGCGAACCACTTGAAGCCCACCGGCACCTCCCAGAGCGGGCGCGCGAGGCCCTTCACGACCCGGTCGATCAGGCCGCTGCTGACCAGGGTCTTCCCGACCACCATCGTCGGGGCCCACCGGGGACGGTGGGTCAGGAGATAGTGGATCGCGACGGCGAGGTAATGGTTCGGGTTCATCAGGCCGGAGGAGCGGGTGACGATGCCGTGCCGGTCCGCGTCGGGATCGTTGCCCCAGGCGATGTCGAACCGGTCCTTGAGTTTTACGAGCCCGGCCATGGCGTAGGGACTGGAGCAGTCCATCCGGATCTTGCCGTCGTGGTCCACGGTCATGAAGGAGAAGGTGGGGTCGAGGCGCGGGTTCACCACGGTGATGTCCAGCCCGAACCGTTCCCGGACGGGATCCCAGTAGCCCGCGGCGGCGCCGCCGAGGGGGTCCACCCCGATCCGGAGGCCCGCGGAGCGGATGGCTTCCATGTCCACGACGCTCGCCAGGTCCTCCACGTAAGGCGTCACCAGGTCCTCTTCACGGATGGTGGGGGCCTTCGCGCCCGAAGGGAGGCCCGCGCGCCTCACCTCCCGGTTGCCCGCCGAGAGCAGGGCGTTCGCACGGTCCTGGATCCAGTCCGTCACATGGGTGTCGGCGGGCCCGCCGTGGGGAGGGTTGTACTTGAAGCCGCCGTCCGCGGGCGGGTTGTGGGAGGGGGTGATGACGACGCCGTCGGCGAGAGAGTCCTTGCGTCCCCGGTTGCGGACCAGGATCGCCCGGGAGATGACCGGCGTGGGGGTGACCCCGTCGCCGCCCTGGATGATCGTTTCCACGCCGTTCGCCGCCAGCACTTCCAGCGCCGTGCGCTGGGCGGCCGCCGACAGGGCGTGGCTGTCCTTGCCCATGAAGAGCGCGCCGGTGATGTTCCGGCCGCGCCGGTAGTCGCAGATGGCCTGGGTGATGGCCAGGACGTGCGCCTCGGTGAACGTGCCGCCGAAGGGGGTGCCGCGATGGCCGCTCGTGCCGAAGCTGACCCGCTGTCCGGGGTCGGCGGGATCGGGCGTGCGGCCGTGGTATTCGCGCTCGAGCCCGGCGACGTCGATCAGAAGATCCCGGGGGGCGGGCTTACCCGCCAGGGGATGGATGGCCATGACCTCCTGCACCTCCTCCCGCCGTCCCGGACCGGGCCGTCATCCCTTTTCCCGGAGCGGAGGCCCGAGCGGGAGGGCCGCCTCAGTTGCCGCCAGCATTGCAGGCGACGAGGACCACCACCGAGCGCGGCTGGACCTGGTACGCCGCCTCCTCCACATCCGGGGCGTGGGCCCACTCGCAGATGTCGTCGGGCGCGTCCCGGAAGGTGTCGATCCAGCGTCTCCAGGGCAGCCGCCCCGCGTCGGCCGGAGGAATCTCGAAGGAGAGGGGCTCCCAGTAGGCGTTGAGCATGGCGTGCATCCGCAGCCGGCCCCCCGGCAGGCCGACGGTCATCGCCAGGGCGTGGGAATCGTCGCTCCAGTCCGGATCGTTGAGCCGGACACCGTGGAATTCCACGGGGTGCCGGCGCAGGAACTCGCTCAGCGTCATGTCCAGCGGCTCGCCCCGCAGGTCCCGGCCCCGGCGATAGGCTATGAGATGCCGGGCGAAGTTGTGGACGTCGGCGTGGCGGGCGGCCAGCGTCCAGTCGAGCCAGCTCGTCTCGTTGTCCTGGCAGTAGGTGTTGTTGTTGCCGCGCTGGGTGCGCCGGATCTCGTCTCCCATGGACAGCATGGGCGTTCCCACCGAGAGCAGGTTCAGCGTCAGGAGGTTCTTCGCCTGGCGGTTGCGCAGGCGCTCCACGGCCGGATCGTCGGTGGGTCCCTCGGCGCCGCAGTTCCAGCTCCGGTTGTCGTCGGAGCCGTCGTGGTTGCCCTCCCGGTTCGCCTCGTTGTGCTTCGCGTCGTAGGAGACCAGGTCGTTCAGCGTGAAGCCGTCGTGGCAGGTGACGAAGTTGACGCTCTGCTCCGGCTCGCGCTCCTCGTGCCCGTAGATGTCGGGGCTGCCCAGCATCCGGCACGCCATGGCCCGGGCCGTCCCCCCGTCCCCCTTGACGAAGGCGCGCACGTCGTCCCGGAACTTGCCGTTCCATTCCTTCCAGCTGTCGCCGACGAAAGTCCCCACCTGGTAGAGGCCCCCGGCGTCCCAGGCCTCCGCGATGAGCTTGGTGTCGGAGAGGACCGGGTCCGACTCGATGTCCCAGAGCAGCGGCGGGGAGGCCATGGGCCGGCCCTCCTCGTCCCGGGACAGGATCGACGCCAGGTCGAAGCGGAAGCCGTCCACGTGCATCTCCCGGACCCAGTAGCGGAGGCTGTCGAGGATCATCCGCCGGACGACGGACTCGTTGGCGTTCAGGGTGTTGCCGCACCCGGAGTAGTTGGCGTAGGAGGCCCTGTCCCGCTCCAGGATGTAGTAGGTGTCGTTCGACAGTCCCCGGAAGCAGAGGGTCGGGCCCTCCTGGCTCCCTTCCGTGGTGTGGTTGTACACGACGTCCAGGATGACCTCGATGCCGGCGCGGTGGAGCGCCTTGACCATGTCCCGGAACTCGTCGAGGACCCCCAGCGGGTCCCGGACGGAGCTGTAGCCGCCATGGGGCGCGAAAAAAGAGACGGGGGAGTAGCCCCAGTAGTTGACCAGGCCCTCCGGGGCGTCCTGCTCGTCGAAGGCATAGACCGGCAGCAGCTCCACGGCGCTGATCCCGAGGTCCTGCAGGTAGGGGATCTTCTCCACCAGCCCGGCATAGGTGCCGCGCTTGGCCGCCGGGACGCCCGAGGTGGGATGGCGCGTGAAGCCGCGCACGTGCAGCTCGTAGAGCACGCTGCGGTCGAACGACTTCCTCGGGGGGTGATCGTCCTCCCAGTCATACGCGCCCGGGTTGACGACGACGCTTTTCAAGGCGGCGGCCGCGTTGTCCCCCTTGCGGCAGGCGGTGGAGCGGTTGTAGCCCGGCGGCCGGGCCACGCACTTTCCGTAGGGGTCGAGCAGCACCTTGTCCGGATCGAAGCGGAGGCCGTTCTCCGGCTCGAAGGGGCCGTACGCCCGGTAGGCGTAGGCCTGCCCCGCTCCGATGCCCGGCACGAACACGTGCCAGTAGTGGTAGGTCCGGTGCGTCCGCGGGTCCAGCGGAATCACCCGGCTCGGGCGCGGATCTTCCGGGCGGTCGAACAGGAGCAGCTCCACCGCCGTGCCGTGCCTGGAGAACACGCTGAAGTTGACGCCGCGGGGATGGACCGTGGCTCCCAGTGGAAAGCTCCTGCCCGGCCTGTGCGTCACAATTCCGGCCATGTCAGTCCCTCCATCGTCTCTCGGTTGTCTCCGAAAGATCATGAGTGCAATCCACAGCGCGCATCAGTATACGCTTCCGGCTCAAATCGATCCCGATCCTCTCGACACCGGCAGCGGGCCGACGCGGGACGCCATCCTCTCCTCCCGCGGCGTAACCCACGGTGGTGGGACGGGTCGGTCAATCCCTGTTGCCTCGCGGGGCCTCGGAAGGGGCGGGTCCGGCAGATGGGAGTCCCAGGGGCGGCTGGTGAAGCACGATGGGGAGACCACCCCGGGACCCGGGATGCGCCGAGAGCGGAAGGCGCAACTAGCGGCGCGGGGCGAGGCGGCGCGTCTCCGCGGGGCGGTCGGAGCGCCGGGACGGAATCTTCGTGCCCAGCTCCGACACCGGCTCCAGATGCGAGCAGACGAGCCGCTCCGCCTCCCTCCAGTCCTCTTCGTGGTGCCCGTGCCGGTAGCCTCTCTGCTCGAAGAGCTCGTAGGCCTTCTTCGCGATCATCTCTTGAAGCCGGGGGGGATCGGCCCCCAATACCCGGGCTCCGGGCGTCATCAGGTTCTTCTTCATGGAATTCCCTTTCATGGCTTCTCCTCGATCGAATCAGTGCTTCGTAATGAACTTCTCGATTCCGAGATCGTTCTCGGACATTCCATCGGCCGCCCCAGTATACTGCACCACGCGGCGCTCGGAACCCCAATCGCTCCAGGTAACCCCCCGCACGGGGAGCACGAAGAGGCGGGAGGGCTCCCGGAGGGCGACGACCTCCAGGAAATCCTTGGAGAAGTTCAGCGGCGCAATCTCGCGGTAGATCTCCTCCACCAGCCGCCGCTCCTCGGCCTCCCCGGAGGCCTCCCAGATCGGCTCGAAGGACCGGACGAGGACCGGAGCGTATCTCCGCGCCAGATCCAGGAGGGTGTCGGCGCTGAAGGCCATCACGAAGGTGTTCCAGAGGCCGCCCGCCCGGATCAGATCCAGGGCGGCGCTCTCCTGGGGCTTCTCGATGAAGCGGGAGACGCGCCGGATCCCCGGCCAGGCCAGAAGGTTCTGCTCGTCGCCGGGGAGGATGTAGCCGTACTCGGGCTCCGGAGCGCTGGGCTCCACCCCCAGGAGGACCACCCGGTCGGGCTCCCTGCCCACCGCCCGGCACCCCTGCCGGACGTAGTGCATGAAGAGGTCCTCCTCCAGGACGTAATGGTCCGAGGGGAAAACCGCCACGATGGAGCCGGGATGACGGCGGCAGATGCGGATCAGGGGCAGGAGGAGCCCCGGCCCGGTGTCCTTGTTGGCCGGCTGGAGGATCACGGTGCCCGAGGGGCGGGTAGACAGCTGCCGCCGGACCTCGGGGAAATCCAGGTGGTCGCGGCTGACCACCGTGAAGAGACGGTCGGGGGGAATCATCTTCTCGGCCCGGTCGAAGGTGTGCTCCAGCATGGAGCGCTTGCCGACGAAGTTGACGTACTGCTTGGGAAGGGACTTCCCGCGGAGTTGCTCGATGTAGCGACGAAGGCGGGTTCCCTCACCGGCGGCAAGAACGATCCCGCAGCAGTTCTGCAAGGCCGATGCATCGCCCGGGGCCGGATTTTTCAATCCCACCCTCCTCGGTTCGGGTCCGCGGGCGATGAGGCCGCCCACTGGTAGGCACCGCCCGGGAATCGGAGGTCGGACACACCACTACCTTCCCAAGGCCCTAGCGAAGATGGTGCCAGGATTTTCCCGGTGCAGAAAGAGAAATCGAAGCGTGGGGAATCCACTCACATCGCCGGGGACGACCGTCGAGGTTCCGCCGGAGCATGTCTCGTGGTTCCCCGCGTCCGGAGCGGAGAAGCGCCGAATCACCAATCCGGAACTGATGAAGCGGGATCCGGAAGAGGGTCGCGCGCCGGACCGTCGCGCCCTGAACGCCTGACAATCTGCAGCCCTCTCATCACCGGTCCGTAACGCAGAAATTGCAGTTTTGCGAAAGCCGGCGCCGAAAAAAATGCTCCGCCTCCCGTTCTGGCCGCCATGGGATTCCATTGCCGTGATAGCATTTCGGTCTTGGAAAACCTCATGAGCCGGAAGATCGCAGGACTTCTTCTTCATCCCACGTCGCTTCCCGGCCCCTCGGGCGCCGGGGACTTCGGAGAGGGAGCGGATCGCTTCCTGGATTGGGCCTCCGACGGTGGCATGAAGGTCTGGCAGATCCTGCCGCTCGGCCCCGCCGGCCACGGCAACTCTCCCTATTCCGGCACCTCCGCCTTCGCCGGCAATCCGATGCTCCTCTCTCCGGAAAGGCTTCTGGAGGACGGGCTTCTCGCCGGGAGAGACCTCGAGGACTCTCCTTGTTTCCCCGCGGACCGGGTGGACTTCGGCCGGGTCGTCCCCTGGAAGGAGGGAATCCTGCGAAAATCGTGGGAATCCTTCCGGCGCCGGCCCCCGCGGCGTCTCAAGGAAGAGAATGAGGCGTTCGCCTCGGATCCCGGCCGGATCGCGTGGCTCGATGACTGGGCCCTCTACTCGGCCTTGAAGGACAGCTTCGGCGGAAAATCGTGGACCCGGTGGCCGCCGGAGATGGCGCACCGCGAGCCGGCGGAGATGGAGAGGGCCCGGCGGGATCTCACCGAGGAGACGGCCTACCACCGCTTCCTACAGTTCCTCTTCTCCCGGCAGTGGGCGCGGGTGAAGCAGGAGGCGAACCGGCGGGGAATTCGGGTGATGGGCGACCTCCCCCTCTACGTGGCCTTCGACAGCGCCGATGTCTGGGCCAACCCGCACCTCTTCGACCTGGACGAGGACCGCCTCCCCAGGAACGTGGCGGGGGTCCCGCCGGACTACTTCAGCGAGACGGGCCAGCGGTGGGGGAACCCTCTCTACCTCTGGGATCGCATGGCCGGAGAGGGGTACGCATGGTGGATTGCCCGGGTCCGGGAGAACCTCCGCCAGGCCGACATCCTGCGGATCGACCACTTTCGCGGCCTGGCGGCCTACTGGGAGATTCCGGCCGAGGAGCCGACGGCCGTGGGGGGAACCTGGCGCCCGGGCCCAGGCGCCGCCCTCTTCCAGGCCCTGCGCCGGGCTCTGGGGGAGGTCCCGCTGGTGGCGGAAGACCTGGGGATCATCACCGATGAGGTCAGGAAACTCCGGGACTCCCTGGGGTTGCCGGGGATGAAGGTCCTCCAGTTCGCCTTCGACAGCTCCGACAGCGATCATCTCCCCGGGCGGTTCGCGCCCGGGAACGTGATCTACACCGGGACCCACGACAACGACACCACCCGGGGCTGGTTCGAGGGATTGGAGGGGGGAGAGCGGGAGCGGGTCCTGGCGTTCCTGGGAGACGGCGCCGGGCGGGAGATCCACTGGGAGATGATCGCCGCGGCCTTCTCTTCGGAGGCCTGGCTCGCCATTGCCCCGATGCAGGATGTCCTCGGGCTGGGGAGCGAGGCCCGGATGAACAACCCCTCCACCGCGAGGGGGAACTGGGGATGGCGGGCGGTGCCGGGATCCCTCCGCCCGGAGCTGGCGGCGCGCCTCAGGAGGCTGGCGGTCCGGGCGGGGCGGGTCCCGGCACCGGCGCCGGCACCGTGATCTCCAGCATCTTCTCCACCCGGTAGCCGGCGCGCTCCGCCGCCTCCCTCAGCGCCCGGCCCGCTTCGTGGCAGGCGGCGAGGCGCCGCGGGAGGTCTTCCTCTCCCGGGGAGGCCCCGGCGCTCCCCGCGCCAAGGTGCACGGCCGCCACCGCGAGCAGGTCCGCCAGAAAATCTTCCAGCGCTTCCTTGCCGAGGTACAGGGTCTCCTGGTAGCGATTGAAGCCCAGGATCCGCCGGACTCCTTCCTCCTCCGCCAGGGATCGCAGAAGCCGGCCCGGCACCTCCTCCGCCCTCTTTGCCTTCTTCCACCACTCCGGGTGGCGCACCAGGAAGCCGATGACCGCCATGTCCCGGTCGAGGCCGGCCTCGTCCCGCCCGAGGCCGCGCAGGGCATCACGCAGGATCGCGTCCATCCCCCACTCCTCGATCCCGCTCCGCCCGGCGCGCTCCGCCTCCCCGCCGGTCCTCATCGTCTCGATCCCCTCCGCCAGGATCCATCCCAGGAGAAGGCCCCACCGGGAAGGCTGCCGCTCAAGACCGGAGAGCAGATCCAAGGTGGCGGCGCGGCACTCCGGTGAAGGAGATCCGGCGGGCCACTCTTCCATCGCCGGGAGCCGGAGGAGCGCTTCGACCCGGCCGCGGATCTCTCCGGCGATCCTCCCCTCGTCCCCCTTCCCGCCGGTATGCTGCCGGACGGCGGACAGAAGAGCACGCGCCTTTCCCTCGACTTCCGCCGGGAGCCGCGGGTCAAGCGTCCCCGGGGGCCGGGCGATCCGGGCGACGAGGATCCGCCGGAACAGCTCCGGGTCGGCCAGGTCCCGAAAGGCCGCGCGGGCCGGGCGGAAACGGAGCTCCCGCAGCGCAATCTCCAGGCTGGGGACCCCCCGCCCTCCCAGCTCCCCGGCCAGCCTGGCGTAGCCTTGGTCCTCGCCGTCCTGCACCTCCCGCACGTCCAGGAAAACGCGGCACTGGTAGGCCTGGAGCTCGGCGTAGAAACCGCTTTCGCAGAGGTTGTGGCTGGACTGGATGTATTCCAGCCCGGTGGATAGCTCCCGGAACAGGGTGAAACGGCCCTCCCGCTGGGTCAGGGCGAGCCCCTCCCCGAGGGTCCTTTGCGCCATCCCCGGCGCGCCGCCCCCCTCCCGCTTGACGGCGAATGCGGCGGAGGTCCGGATCCATCCCCGGGTCGAGGCGAACCGATTCTGGTAGATCACCAGGGCCCGCCGGTTCTCGATCCCGTTGGAGAAGGCGAAGACGTTCTCGTCCACGTGCCCCTCGGGCGTGAAAAAGTCGTAGAGGAGGAAGTTCTCCACGCCGGCGAAGAGGGAGCGCCGGTGGAGGAGGGGGGAGATCTCCCGGTCGTGCCTTCCCGCCAGGTCCTGGTCCACCGCCTCGTCCCGCTGGGGCTTTCGGAACTCCATCCCGTATTTCTCCCGGAACCCCTCCCACTGCCCGTGCCCGAACATGGGAAGGCCGGGGAGCGTGGCCATGAGGGTGCAGATCCCGAAGTACTTGTCCCCGTTGCCGAATGCCTCCGCCGCCGGGTCCTCGTCGGGATTGTTCATGAAGTTCACGTAGCGGCGCAGGACCTCCGGATCGAACTCCAGGGTGTTCTTGATGACCGAGCGGTACTTGGCGTTGTCCTCGTCCCGGAGCATGTTCATGAAGGCGCTGTTGTAGACCCGGTGCATCCCCAGGGTCCGGACGAAATATCCCTCCATCAGCCAGAACGCCTCGGCCAGCAGGAGGGTGTCGGGCGCCTCCACGGCGACCCGGTCCACCACTTCCCGCCAGAACTCCCGGGGCATCAGGGCGTCGAGCTGGGCCCGGGTGATGCCGTACTCCGCGCGGGAGGGAATGGCGCCGCCGGTCCCCGGCTCCGGGAACCAGAGGCGCTGGTAGTGCCGCTTGGCCAGGGTCATGGCGGCGTCGAACCGGATCACCGGGAACTGCCGCGCCACCCGGAGGATCTCACCGATCACCGCCTCCCGGACCTCCGGATTGAGGTAGTTGAGCTGTGCGGTGTCGTTCCAGGGGGTCCGGGTGCCGTCGTTGCCGTGGTAAACGAAGCGCTCGTCGCCGGTCCAGCGGTCCAGCCGCCTGAAGACCACCGCGGCGTCGGTCTCGTTGTAGTAATGGTCCTCGATGAAGATCCCCACCCGCGGGTCCCTGGAGAGGTCCGGCCCGTTGAAGGAGTAGGACGGATACGGGCTTCGGTCCCGGGAGAGGAACCAGTCGGGATGTTCCACCACCCAGCGCGAGTCGATCCCCATGTGGTTCGGGACCATGTCGCTCGCCAGCCGGATCCCCCGGGCCCAGGCCCGGGCCTTCAGATCCTGGAGCGCCGGCTCTCCCCCCAGGTCCGATGCGACGGTGTACTCCTGGAGAGAGTAGGCGGAGGCCGCCGCCTCCTGGTTTCCCCGCAGCCGCTTGATGGCGGCCGACGCTGCGCTACGCTCCCAGAGCCCGATGAGCCAGAGGCCCGAGAAGCCCCTCCGCCGGACCAGATCCAGCTCCTCCTCGGGAATCTGGTCCAGCCGCTGGATCCATCGCCCGTGCTTCCGGGAGAGCTGCTCCAGCCAGACGTGGGTGTTCTTGGCCAGGAGGACCAGCCGGGGCATCCAGTCCCGATCGGCGGAGAACTGCTCCGCCTCGGAGAGCATGTCGGCGAATTCCAAAACCGGCGACGTCGGCCGCCCCCTTCCCACGCCGCCCCGGCGCGTCTCCTCCTCCCGGATCCAGTCCAGGGCCGACAGGAGGCGGTGAAGATGCCTGAACCTTCCCAGCAGGTGGCCCCACCGCTTCCAGATGTATTCGAGCTGGCTGTAGAGGGAATCGGGAAAGGCCAGGGCGGGGGAGCGGAGCATGTCCACCAGGTTCTGATCGTCGGGGCCGAAAGGAGGCTGGGACTCGAAGAACCGGCGGAAGCCCTCCATCAGCGCCGGGTAGACGGTCTCCCGCTCCAGTGCGGCGTCGTCGAAGAGAGGCAGCCCCGGCGCGAAGGCGGGGTTGAGGTTGGCGAGCCACAGGATCAGGGCCTCCTGGAGCGCCATCTCCCGGCGGGAGATCCCCGGGGCCTCGCCCCCCAGGAAGGCCGCGACGTCTTCCCTCTCCCGGACGGCCGGAGGAGGGAAGTCCTCCACGAGCCGCTCCAGCGCCCCTTCCACCCTCTCCCGTCCCAGCGCCCCCTGCAGAGAGGAGAGCGCCTCCCGGGTGGCCGAGGGCTTCCGGGACTCGCGGTAGAGCCCGACGAGGTAATGGAAAATCTCGTTGATGAGGCCCATGGCGTGAAGCTGCCAGGCCTTCGCGGGCGGCGGGCCGGGGCGCGAGGCCTCCCGGCCCTCGTTCAGCCTTCCGGCGAGGGTGCGGGCGGCTTCGAAGTCGGGGAGGAGCAGGGTCCCGGTGGCGGAGAAGTGGAAATCTTCCAGGCGGAAGCGGCGGCGGGCTTCGAGGGAGGCGTTGAGTTCCATCCGGTCAGATCACGGTCCCGTCGGGGATGACGCCGTTCTTGGGAATTACCAGGACCCCCTCCCGGATCACCCAGTCCGGCCCCTCTCCCTCCTGGATCCCTTTCTCGTTGACGATCCGGACGTTGCGGCCGATGCGGGCGTTCTTGTCCACGATGGCCCTCTCGATGATGCTCCCCTCGCCGATGCCGATGGGGGGAGCGCCGGGAGGCCCCGGCGGAGGGTAGGCGTCCGTCCCCATGATAAGGGACCGCCTTATGACCGACTTACGGATCACCGACCGTATCCCGATGACCGAGTCCTCGAAGTGGGAGTCCGTCAGAATCCCCCCCTCGGCCAGGACCGTCCGGTCGAAGCGGCAGCCGTTGATCCGGGACGCGGGGAGGTAGCGGGGGTGGGTATAGAACGGCCAGCCCGGGTCGTTGAATGTGAAGGGGGGCTCAGGACAGACCAGGTCCATGTGGGTCTCGTAGAAGGCGCCGATGGTGCCGATGTCCCGCCAGTAGCCGTGGAAGAAGTGGGCCTGGACCCGGCGCCTGTCCTCCACGGCGGTGGGGAGAATGTTCCGGCCGAAGTCATGGAGGGATCCGGCGAGGCATTCGGAGAGGACATCCTTGCGGAAGATGTAGATCCCCATGGAGCCGAGGAAGGGGAGGCCCGGAGCCACCCCGTAGTGCCGCTGGAGGCGGGGCGACAGATCCATCCCGTGCCGGGCGGCGGTGTCCGGCGGCTTCTCCCGGAACTCCACCACGCGACCTGCGTCGTCCACCCGGACCGCCCCGAGCCCCCCGATCTCCTCCTCGGAGGCGGGGTGCACGGCCACGGTGATTTCGGCTTCGCTCTCCACGTGCTCCCGGACCATGTCCCGGTAGTCCATCCGGTACATGTGGTCTCCGGCGAGGATCAGGACGTGCTCCCCCCAGGATTGCCGGATGATGTCCAGGTTCTGGCGGACGGCGTCCGCGGTCCCCTGGAACCAGTGCTCCCCCTGGGGCGTCTGGCGCGCCGCCAGGATCTGGACGTAGCCCCGGGAGAAGAAGTCGAACTTGTAGGTGCGGACGATGTGGCGGTGGAGGGAGACGGAGTTGAACTGGGTGAGGAGGAACATCCGCTCCATGCCGGAATTGATGGAGTTGCTGATGGTGATGTCGATGAGGCGGTACTTCCCGGCGATGGGGACCGCCGGCTTGCTCCGGCGGCGGGTCAACGGATCCAGGCGGGCGCCCCTTCCCCCTCCCAGAATCACGACGATCAGATCCGAGAACCGCTCCTTCCCCAGAAGTCTCTCCATGGTTCCCGCATGATAACAGAAAATGCCCTGCAACCGTGGTGATGGAACACCCCATCCCGCCTTTCTGCAACCAGTTAGCCCGAGTTATTCATGAAGGTCCGTAGCGAGACCGTGGAGATGGCTGCCATCCCACGCTTGTAGGCCACTTTCATTGCACTACAATGGGGCCCCGACGCGCCCTTTCAGAGCCGGCGACCCATCCGGGAGGCGCGGCGGAGACTCTCCGGGGGAGGCGACGTGGCCGACGCGATCCTCGTTCTCAATGCCGGATCGTCCAGCATCAAGTTCTCCCTTTTCGGCGCGGCCGCCCTCGCCCTGGATGTCCGCGGGCAGACGGAGGGCCTCACCACCGCGGCGCGTTTCGTGGCCAAGGACCCGTCGGGCTCCACGGTGGCCGAGAAGTCGTGGCCGGAGGGGACGATCCTGGGCCACGAGGGGGCGCTGGAGCACCTCCTGGCCTTCCTGCGCGAGGAGCTCCGGGGCGACCGGCTCGTCGGCGTCGGGCACCGGATCGTCCACGGCGGTCCGGGGTACACGGGCCCCGTCCGCCTCGACGAGGGTGTTCTGAAATCTCTGCAGAGACTCGTCCCTCTCGCGCCGCTCCACCAGCCGCACAACCTGTCCCCCATCGCCCTCCTCCTGGAGCGGGCGCCCGATCTCCCGCAGGTCGCCTGCTTCGACACGTCGTTCCATTGGACGAACCCGGACGTCGCCCGGCGCTTCGCGCTGCCGGTGGAGCTGCACGACGCGGGGGTGCGGCGCTACGGTTTCCACGGGCTCTCGTACGAGTACGTCGCCTCGGTGCTGCCGCGGTTCGACCTGAAGGCGGCGGCGGGCAGGACCGTGGTGCTGCACCTCGGCAACGGGTCGAGCCTGTGCGCCCTCGCCTCCGGGGTGAGCGTGGCCAGCACGATGGGTTTCACCGCCCTGGACGGCGTGCCCATGGGCACCCGCTGCGGCGCCCTCGATCCCGGGGTGATGCTTTTCCTTCTCAAAGAGCGCGGGATGGACGTCCTCTCCCTCGAGCGGCTCCTTTATGATGAGTCGGGACTGCTGGGCGTGTCGGGCGTCTCCAGCGATATGCGGGTGCTGCTGTCGAGCGACAATCCCCGGGCCGCGCTGGCCATCGACCTCTACGTCTACCGGATCCGTCGCGAGCTGGGCTCGCTCGCCGCGGCGCTGGGCGGGCTCGACGCCATCGTGTTCACCGCCGGAATCGGCGAGAACTCGGCGGCGATTCGGGAGCGGGTATGCCGCGACGCCGGGTGGCTCGGGGTCCGGATCGATCCGGCGGCAAATGGGAGGGGCGGGCCCCGGATCAGCCTGCCCGGCGCCAGGACGGCGGCGTGGGTCATCCCGACCGACGAGGAGCTGATGATCGCGCGCCACACGCGGCGCGTGCTGACGGAAGGTTGAGCCGGCGCCGGAGCGGGGCACGAAGGCTGAAGCCCGTTCCGCGCCGCGGGAGGAATGCCGAGATGACCGAGAGTGCCCGTTTCCCTGAAGTTCCTTCCAATCTTTGCGCGTTCGGCAGGGCCCGGTCCACGGTGGAAGGCACACCGCTCTCCGCCGGGGAGCTGCGCAGCCTGGATGCCTTCTGGCGCGCCTGCAACTACCTGGCCCTCGGCATGATCTACCTGCAGGACAACCCGCTGCTGCGGGAGCCGCTCCGGCCGGAGCACATCAAGCGGCGCCTCCTCGGGCACTGGGGGGCGAGCCCCGCCCTGGCGTTCGCCTGCTGCCACCTGAACCGGGTCATCCGGAAGCAGGACCTGAACATGATCTTCCTGGCCGGACCCGGGCACGGGGCGCCCGGAGTGCTGGGGCCGGTCTATCTGGAGGGCACCTACTCCGAGGTCTATCCCGACAAGGGGCAGGACGAGGCGGGACTGCGACGCTTTTTCAAGGAGTTCTCCTTCCCCGGGGGAATCGGCAGCCACTGCACTCCGGAGACCCCGGGCTCGATCCACGAAGGGGGAGAGCTGGGCTACGTCCTCTCCCACGCCTGCGGCGCGGCCTTCGACAACCCGGACCTGATCGTCGCCGCGGTGGTGGGGGACGGCGAGGCGGAGACGGGGCCGCTGGCCACGTCGTGGCACGTCGGCAAGTTTCTCAACCCGGAGAGGGACGGTGCGGTGCTCCCCATCCTCAATCTGAACGGCTACAAGATCAACAACCCGACGCTGCTGGCGCGCATCACCCACGAGGAGCTGGAGAGCCTCCTGCGAGGGGCCGGATGGAGCCCCTTCTTCGTGGAAGGCTCGGAGCCGGAGAGCATGCACCAGGCCATGGCGGCGACCCTCGATCGCTGCGTGGCGGAGATCCGCGCCGTCCAGCGCCAGGCCCGGTCGGGAGGCGCGCCGCCGCGTCCCCGGTGGCCGGCCATCGTCCTGCGCACGCCCAAGGGGTGGACCGCCCCGGCGGAGATCGACGGCCGGAAGGTCGAGGGGTTCTGGCGGGCGCACCAGGTGCCGATGACGGACGTTCGTGAGAACCCGGCCCATCTCCGCCTGTTGGAGGAATGGCTGCGGAGCTACCGGCCGGAGGAGTTGTTTGACGCGGACGGCCGGATAGTCGCCGGAATCCGGGAGACGGTGCCGGCCGGCCGCAGGCGTCTGGGCGCCAACCCGCACGCCAACGGCGGCCTTCTGAAGAGGGGACTGCGTCTGCCCGACTTCCGGGATTACGGCGTCAGGATCGAAGGCCCCGGCAAGACCCTCGCCGAGAACACCCGGCCTCTGGGCGCTTTTCTGCGCGACATCCTGCGGGCGAACCCGGACAACTTCCGGCTCTTCGGCCCCGACGAGACGACCTCCAACAGGCTCGACGCGGTCTACGAGGCGAGCAAGAAGCTGTGGCTCGCCGGGCGCCTCCCCGAGGACGCCGACGGAGGCGAGCTGGCTTCCGACGGACGGGTGGTGGAGATGCTCTCCGAGCACACCCTGGAGGGGATGCTGGAGGGGTACCTCCTCACGGGACGCCACGGCCTCCTGGCCACCTACGAGGCCTTCGTCCACGTCATCGACTCGATGTTCAACCAGCACGCCAAGTGGCTGTCGATCTGCAACCACCTCTCCTGGCGCGAGGAGGTCGCCTCCCTCAATCTCCTCCTCACCTCCACGGTCTGGCGCCAGGACCACAACGGCTTCACCCACCAGGACCCCGGCTTCCTGGACGTGGTGGTGAACAAGAGCTCGGCGGTCACGCGCATCTACCTGCCGCCCGACGCCAACTGTCTGCTGTCGGTCGCGGACCACTGCCTGCGCAGCGAGAACTACGTGAACGTCATCGTCTGCGACAAGCAGAGGCACCTGCAGTACCTGGACATGGAGGCGGCGACCGTCCACTGCGCCAAGGGGATCGGAATCTGGGACTGGGCCAGCAACGACCAGGGAGGGGAGCCGGACGTGGTGATGGCCTGCGCCGGCGACGTCCCGACCCTGGAGGCCCTCTCCGCCACCGCCCTGCTGCGCGCGGATTTCCCCGACCTCAAGATCCGCTTCATCAACGTCGTGGATCTGTTCAAGCTGCAGCCGGAAAGCGAGCATCCCCACGGCCTGCCCGACCGCGACTTCGACAGCCTGTTCCCGCCGGGCAGGCCGACCATCTTCAACTTCCACGGCTATCCCTGGCTCATCCACCGCCTGGCCTACCGCCGGGCCAACCACGACGACCTTCACGTGCGCGGGTACAAGGAAAAGGGAAACATCAACACGCCGCTGGAGCTGGCCATCAACAACCAGATCGATCGCTTCAGCCTGTCCATCGATGTGATCAACCGGGTGCCGGGGCTGCGCGCGGCCGGCGGCCACGCCGTGGAGAAGTTCCGGGACCTGCAGATCGAGTGCCGCAACTACGCCCACGAGCACGGCGTCGACAGGCCCGAGATGACCGACTGGCGGTGGCCGTTCTGAGCCGCCGGCACGGCTCCCCCTGACAGATCCCTTCCAGGCATTCCCGTCCCGGCCTATGCGGTGGCGGTCGGGAAGAGCTTCTCCAGATCCTCTCTCCGGGGCGGCGGGGTCATGTAGCTGACGACGACCAGGACCAGGGACGAGGCGGCGAAGCCGAGAAAAACCGTCGGGATGCCCCAGGGGTCGGCACCCCAGACGTCCTTGGCGGCGCTGGTGGCGGTGGTCGAGGCGAGCATCCAATGGGGAAAGAGGAGCGGGAAAACGAACTCCAGGAACAGGGTCATGCCCGCGCCGGTGAGGATCGAGGCGATCCCGGCCGGCCGGGTGGCCCGCTTCCAGGCCAGGGCTGCGAGGAGCGCAGGCGTAATGCTCACCCCGTACATGGTGTAGGCGAAGTAGGAGTACTTGAGGATCGAGATGTTCGAGTTGAGGTAGGTGGGGATGAAGATCATCAGGAAGGCGCACAGCCCGATCGCCACCACCACCATCTTCTGGATGGCCACCACCCGCCGCTCTTCCGCGCCGGGATTGATGAACCGCTGGTAGATGTCGCGGATGACGTTGGTGGAGGGGGAGAGAAGGTAGTTCATGCCGGTCGAAAGCACCACCGCGCAGGCCGCCCCGAGAAGCAGCACTCCCACGGGCCAGGGGGTCATCCAGCGCGCCGCCTGGAGGACCATGGAGCGCGGGTCCCAGGGCAGGCCCTGGGCCCGCTGATAGGAGGAGGCGTAGATGGCGATGATGACCACCACCGTCTCGACCACGATCGTGCCCACGATCCAGATCGCCACCGCCTTCTTGGCCTCGCGCGCCGAGCGGGCGCTGTAGAACTTCTGGTACATGGACTGGATGCCCAGGAGGAGGAGCAGGGTCGAGAGGCAGTAGCCCAGGGCCTTGAGCACCGGGTAGCGGCCGAAGTCGTCCGAGAACCACTGGAAGTGCGAGAGCGGCAGGACGGTCGCGGGATGGGACCAGCCTCCGGCGAAGAGGACGACAAAGGGCACGGCGATGCAGCAGGCGGCGAGGATGATGATCCCGTTGGGGAGGTCGGTGTAGGCGACGGCCATCATCCCTCCCAGGACGGTGAAGAAGATCACGAAGGCGGCGGCGATCATCTGCCCCTGCGCGACGCTCACCCGGCCGTCGGTCACGACGTTGATGATGTAGCCGCCGGCGCGGAACTGGTAGGAGACGATGGTGGTGAAGGCGATGATGATGGCGATGGCGGCGAAGAGGCGGGCGAACTTGCCGTAACGGACCTCGAGGATGTCGCCGATGGTGTACTGGCCGAAGGTGCGGATCTTGGCGGCGAGGAAGTAGATGATGGCGATGCCGACCCACGCGCCGGCCGGCAGCCACAGGGACGACCAGCCGGCGTAGTAGGCGTACTCGGCGCCGGCGATGAAGGTCCCCGAGCCGATCCAGGTGCAGACCAGGGTGAAGACCATCACCGGCAGGCTCAGGGAGCGGCCCGCGACCATGAAGTCCTCCTGGCTGCGCACCTTGTGCGAGCGGCGGATGTTGTAGCCCATCAGGACCAGCATGTAGGCCAGGATCACGATCGCGTAGACGTACCAGTGCATGGCCTTCTCCTCCCCGGCGCTAAGCCGACGGTTAGACGATCTTGACCAGCTCGCGCTGCATCTCGCCGGCCACCACCACCTGCCGGTCGAGGGTGACGAACACGTCGATCTCGCTGCGCACCGCCATCTCCCCCTCGAGGTAGATCCCGGGCTCGATGGAGAAGCAGATCCCGGGGACCAGCTCCCGCTCGTCCTTGGTCTCGAGGTTGTCGATGTTGACCCCGTTGCCGTGGACCTCCTCGCCGATGGAGTGGCCGGTGCGGTGGATGAAGTAGGGCCCGTAGCCGGCCTTCACCACCACGGCCCGGCAGGCGTCGTCCACCTGCCAGCCGTAGCAGGTCTCGCCGCGGGCGAACCGGTCGCGGACGAAGGCCAGCGCCGCGTCGCGGGCGTCCCGGACGGCGCGGAAGATCTCGACGTACTTGGCGGGCGGGGCGTCACCGACGAATCCGCACCAGGTGATGTCGTAGAAGATCGCGCCCGGGGACTTCTCCTTCGCCCAGAGATCGATCAGGACGGTGTCGCCCCGCCGGATCGGGTGGGTGTTCTCGGGAGTGGGCTCGAAGTGGGGGTTGGCGGGGTGCTCGTTGACCCCGACGATCGGCCATTCCCCCTTGCAGTCGAGTCCCAGGTCGTCGAAGCGCCGGACGATGAACTGCGCGAGCTCGTGCTCGGTGAGCCGCCGGCCGGCGCGGACGGCTGAGCCGATCTCGGCGAAGGCCTCGTCCTTGATGCGCTGGATCTTCTCCCCGGCCCGGAGGTGCGACTGGTAGCCCGCCGGGTCGATCACGGCCTCGAAGGTCTGGACCAGGTTGGCCGAGGAGACCACCTCGTGACCGAAGCTGCGCACCAGCTCCACCGTCCCCGCGTCGACGATCGACACGTAGGGGATGTGGTTGAGGGGCGAGTACTGCATGGCGATTTTGCCGGGGCTGCCGAGAATCGCCTGGAGCCCGGCGTGGAGCTCCCGCCAGGACAGATACATCTCCTTCTTCCCGGGAAGGCTGTCGAGCTTGGCCGGCTCCACCCGGCTCACCAGCCGGGTCGGCTCCCCCTCGGCCGGGATGTAGTAGAACCAGCGCCGGCTGGTGAACTTGTCCGGATCGAGGCCGAGGATGTGGCAGGCCAGCCGGTCGCGGTTGTGGAAGTCGCAGAGCAGCCAGCCGTCGGCCCGGGTCTTGCGGACCTCCTGCTGAATCCGATCGAGATCCATGTCAATCCTCCAAGCGTTGGTTTGAAACCGGAAATATCGTGCATCTGCCCTGTTCACACCCCCGGGAGCATAACTCCCGCGGAACGCGGATGTCCATCCCGGATCCGGCGGACTCACCTATGGAACCAGCTCTGCTGCGCGGCCGCCTGCGATCTCTCCGCGGGTCGCCGAGGTTCGCCGCAACCTTATCTGGGGCAGTTCCTCTCCCCGGGAGGGACGGCGCCTGTGGAGGAACTTTCGTTGAGGAATGAGGCACAACGGCGCTGCGGACGGATGCAGGCGTCCGTGACGGACGACCGCGGCGACAGAGCTACAGGAACCTCATTTCGGAGATCGGGCGGCCGGCGCGGACCCTGCTCCCGGGGGCCGCGTCGGATAACGTCTGTTCCGTACCCCGAGGCGCTACGCAGCCGCGCGCAGTGGCGCCGAGGGGCTTGAACCGGGAGCGAAGCGACCGAAGGAGCGGAGCGAGCGGTTTACGGAACCCAGCGTTATCGGATCGCGGCCAGCAGCCACCTTTGATTCGGAAGGAGGCCCTCCTGGCCGAGTACACCCGCCCGTTGAGGACGGTCACAACACAATCCGAAATCGATCAAGGAGAACGTCTCGGCTCTCGATCTTCAGACCGGTGGCGGATACCCTGACCGTGTGGCGTTCCGTCCGCAGAGAATGGCTATCAAAAATGATGATCGTGACCATTTCCTCCGAACCGGTAGGCTCGAGCGTTGGAGTCACGATCTGTTCCTTCAACCGTTGGCGAAGTTCCGCACCGAGTTCGGGTGAGGCTTCGATGGCCGCAACTGCCTGCTCAACATCCTGCCGCGTCGTGAGTGCACCAGGTTCATAGTCCTCGATAGCCCGATAGTAGGCAGCTAAGCTTTCAAGAACGCGACTTTTCTTTAGTCCCATGAGACGAGTCGAAATCAGCTCGTTGAAATCGTGACTAGGGAAACCCCCGAGTCGATAGACGTCGCCTTTAGGACCGATGGCCACTCTGTACACCAAGGCTGGATGAATATACCTGTTGTAGGCACGGTAGATTCGGAAAGGGTTCAGTTTTACACTTCCATCGGGTTCGACCCTGATTGAGATCCTGCCCTCCAGACTTGAATAGGGCCACAGATCCCCCAGTACCTTGTTTTCACCCCGGCGGAGTTGTTTTTGGTCCTGCTCTATCAGCCTCAGCGCCTCGTAGTGGAAGACTATCTCTTCCACGATGGCAGGGTCATTGCGATCTGTACCAGGACTTGTTTGACCTGCTTGAGAGGGTTTCGCGCCCATGCCGAGAGTAAACACCACCGCACCAAGGGCAATGCCTGCCATCCGGCTGTATCCTGCACTCATGAAAACGTCTCCTGAGATGGCACGGACAGGCTACCGACCTGTGAATGGGTCTGACATGTCAACACCGTTCACGAGAACCTTTGGGCTCTGTCCGGGTGTCCCTCCTCCTGCCACCATTGTCCCCGGAATCCGCGCTGGCCTGTTGTTCTTCGGAATGCTCTGCAGTTCTTGCTCCGTCAGCATTTGCGCTTCTGCTTCTCTCTCTTCGTCGGAGGGTGCATTATCAGCTTGCTCACGGGTCAATTGACTGTCGGGTCCGACGTGTCCAACTACTTCATGAATCACGACGGTCTTCCGGCTGGTTCCGGTCCGAGAGATATCGTCGTGGTCTATCGTCACCGTCGCCTTGTACTTCACATCTCCTGTCGGGGGATAGTCCGACCGCGTTTCAGCGAGCCTAATTTTGTTACCCGGGCCCGAAGGATCGGCTGCATCGCCGGTTCGGAAGGTCACCAATTTCGAGTGGTCTGCGGCGAGAGATTTCAGGAGTTTTTCGGTGCCTGGAGAGATCTTCCTGGCCGAATCAACGTACTGCCTCGCTAACTTGTCCGCATAGACTACGTCTCTTCCATCTGGATCGACGAACGCGATGGGATTGTTTAGCGCGTAGGTGTAACGATTCCATCGCTGAGGATTGGCAAGACTCGTGGCGCCCTTGAGGACAGGGTCGACTGAGAGGAACCTCCCCAAGCTCGCCTCATAGTACCTAGCCAACATGTAATCCAGTCAAGCTGCATACAACAGGGTCCTCGAGCTCTGGATGCTCTCCCGGAGATACGGGTTCTTGACGGATTCGAACATGACCAGGTCCACCTCGCGCTTGAAGAGCTTCTCCAACTCCTCCAGGAGCCCGAAATAGGCATCCGCATGCTCATTGGCGCGAAGCGAGTCGAACTCAACCAGGAAGTCGAGATCGCTGGATTGCGGGTTGAAGCCGCCGGTGGCGGCTGAGCCGAACAGCTCCAGCCGGCGAACATGGAAGCGCCTGCACAGGTTTTCGAGCGCCTTCGACTGTCTCGCGATCTCGGGAATCATGCTCTCCCCTCGATGCCCCATTCTAGCGCACGGCACGCCCTCTTCATCGTGGAAACTCGTCCAACCTTGCGGTTTTTGCGCTTTCGGCGGGCCCGGAGATACTGCGCATCTACCTCCTAATATCCTCAGCGGCATAGCTCCCGAGAAACGCTCGTTTCCATCCACGACGGAGGCGAGAAGGGCGTGACGGCTCCGTTCCTTCCCGGTGCGTCTCCGGCGGATGCGCCGGGGTCCCGTCGGTGCTAGAGTTACCGGCGTCACGGACTCATGCTTGCGCAGCGAGCCCGATTTCCGCCGCCCGGGGCGCCTCCTCGCGCCCGGGGGCAAGAGGATCACGACCATGCCCGAATTCGTCTATCAGGACCCCTTCCCGCTGGGGCCCGACACCACGAAGTACCGCCTGCTCTCCAGGGACCTCGTCTCCGTCGCCCGGTTCGAGGGCGCGGAGGTGCTCAAGGTCGCGCCGGAGGCGCTCACGCTGCTGGCGCGGGAGGCGCTGCGGGACGTCTCGTTCCTGCTGCGCCCGGCCCACCTGGAGAAGGTGGCCGCCATCCTGAAAGATCCGGAGTCCTCCCCCAACGACCGGGGGGTGGCCCTGGTCATGCTCCGCAATGCCGAGGTGTCCGCCAATCTCGTCCTGCCCTTCTGCCAGGACACGGGGACCGCCACGGTCATCGGCAAGAAGGGGCAGCGGGTCTGGACCGGCGCCAGGGACGAGGAGTGCCTGTCCCGGGGAATCTACGAGACCTACCGGGACG
>Ga0315276_10000237_pt1 | contig 46444 bp, 42 predicted proteins | sample YL17G05_0_MG_FD_204542 | JGI IMG/M metagenome (GOLD analysis project Ga0315276, IMG submission 204542) | Sediment microbial communities from Yellowstone Lake, YNP, Wyoming, USA - YL17G05_0 | ecosystem: Environmental > Aquatic > Freshwater > Lake > Sediment | place: USA: Wyoming | collected...
ATCGCCGCCGTCAACGTCGTCTTCCCATGATCCACATGGCCGATCGTTCCCACGTTAACATGCGGCTTACTCCGATCAAACTTCTCCTTCGCCATCGCTAAGGCTCCTTATCAAACATCAATATTCTTCGACCAATATATCTAAGCCCAGAACCAGGATCGAACTGGTGACCTCATCCTTACCAAGGATGTGCTCTACCAACTGAGCTATCTGGGCGGCTCAAAAATCAACATTTTTGCGCTGAACCCAACAAAACCCAGACGGACAGGCATACCCATCCGTCGGGGAACCCCAAATATAGACCCGACTTGAGCCATGTCAAGCGCTTTTTCGACTAAATTGCGCCGATCTAAGGTTCTGTTACGGGCGCACTTAACCGTTGGGTTATGCTCTGATTTTCGGTCTTGGGGCGGTTTTCTGAAGCGATTTTGTGCAAAAAAAGGGCAATTCTCCGATGGGGCAGATTCTTTGTAGGGCGGATCCGCTTCGAACCCGCGGGTACTGACTTCTGAATAGAAAGGAAGCAAAAAGTGATAGTCATGTTGTTGTTGAGATTTCAACAACTCGCTAAATTTGGGCATGGCAAATAGAGATTTTCATGACTTGAGCAGCGGGCTTGGGGCGGCCTTGTACCAAGCTTACGACGACTACCGGCTGTGTGGTTCTGTGGATTTGGGAAACGCTGGTTTGGCCTTCATAGGAGGCGTAGCTGGTGGGCGGACACCAGACTGGATCGAACCTGCGACCGACCCAAATCATCGCGGTTCGTGCCACAGCGCGGCCGCTTTGGGAGCTGACCTGTGGATACTGCGTTCCTACGCGAAAGGCAAGGTGCCCGTCCACGAGCCGATGCATATCTTGGCCAGATCGTTTGTTGTTGGTCATGCCATTCATCTGACGGTTGATGGATGCACGCCGCGAGGCATTCCCGTTCTCGGTGTAGCGCGGTTGAAGTGTGACGATAGTCGCTGGATCAGACCCCGTCGAAACTTAATGCGCCGGAAGAGGAGCAGATAGGTTCGCCGAGGGTCCCTATTACTTTGAGTCCGTAAACCGGACTAAAGACGGCGGGAATTCCTCGTCGGCAGTGGTGCGCCTCAGCACCTAACCCTCAGCTTTGTGCAGCGTTGGACTTTCGGTACATTACCGGCTATACTTACCCCTTCACCTCACTGCTACAGATAGCACAATACCGGCTTCCTATCTCGGAGGGGTCTTAGAAGCGCTTTTAATAGCGCTGTCAAAACGGCCTCCTTTCGTAAAGGGTTAGCCACCAGATAGTTCTAATGACAAATCAAACATAGTTGGGTTCCCAAGGATGTCAATCACATTTATGGCAATAATCTAAGGTCGCGTTTGTCGAAGCCCCAAGAGTCTTGACCTGCGGGCCACTAATTGTGATTGACATTTGCACTTCAATTCGCATTCCTAACTAAGACCAATGTAGGCTGACTCATTAGCTGCAGAAGATGTATTTGGGTGGTGTAACAATGACAAAACCTTGTGTTTTCTTAGCGCTGGGCCTTCTAATTGCTTCACCCGTGAGTGCATCAGTAACATCGTTTCCCGAAGTGGACTCAATACTGGATACTCGGGTTCACCGATATACGCGCGAACTCGGAAACCTGAGTAAACCTCTGGGCGACTTTCAAGCTTCGATCGAACAAGGGATACATCTCTCCAGCGACCTTTCTGAGTTCGCACTTTTCAATTTCCAGAATATGTTTGAAGCCCGTAAACACTTTTCTGAAGCTGCGCGGAAAGAGTGCGGCGTTTACGTTGTTGACACGACGACGAATCTATTTGAGGTGGGAGTCAGGATTGGCTGGGCAGTAGGTTACAGTTTGGCGAAAATCGACCAGAATATCCAGACGATTGAGAAACTGATCGCCCTTCTTGATCAAGACGCTCTGATACAGGCCGCACGTGATCTCCTCAATGCTTGGAAAGACATTCTTGATTTCATTCTGCGCAAGTATCCATATCTCAAGGACATGAAAGACATGGCCGTCGAGGATCGGTCTTTGGGACAGTCTCGCAGATAGAGACTGCCCGACTTGTCGCATTCACAGATGTACCGCGACACGAGTGGTGATTTGGTTGTTCGTAACGCACAGACTTGAAGACTCCAGTCATGGATACAGTTGCCGCGCAAAGTAACTACAGCCTCGCAGACACGCAATTTCTTGTGTTGCTGATTACGATTCTTGGAACTGCTCTGGTCGCGACTCTATCGGCCTTCTTGACTTATTATTTCACTAGGAGGACGCGTCTGGACGCTGAATGGAGAATTGACAAGCTAGGACAGTACAACAAGTTGCTTGAATCGCTGACGGATTTGATGTCCTGTCCAGCTGATACAGAATGTGCCTACAAGCATTTCCAACGCGTCGCAAATGCTGTTGCCTTAGTTGCACCCCAAGAGATCGTCAACATTATGACAGAGTACCAGGAAGAGCTTGAGAATCTGCATCAGGTGGAGAATCAGGAAGAAGAACGAAAGATGACAAGAGCGCGGCAGTTGCTCAGAGACTTGGTATTGGCCATTAGGAAGGACCTAAGAATCAGGCCCAAAGATGAACCCGAGAATTTTCGGTTCTACCTCAGATCGCCAATGACATTTGAAGACTAATCTGCCAGTCCATGGCGTCTTCACACGCGGTTCTTGGAAACTGGAGCGGGAGACGGGACTCGAACCCGCGACCAACAGCTTGGAAGGCTGTGACTCTAGCCAACTGAGTTACTCCCGCTTGTCGTATCGTGTCGAAACCACAGGGGTTTCGACCTACGGTCAGTGCTGTCGAAACCGCCCGATGCGGGCTGGTTTCAACCAACGGCTTGGCAGGAGCACAGGGCTCCTGCCCTACGAGTCGGAACTTATCGCCGTCACAACCACCGGGCAAGCAGTTTTTGCCCCGTTCCAGTAGATGACACTGTCAGGAATTCGGCGAGACGCCCCAGTGGAGTTTGCTCCGGAGCAGTTTGTAGTAAGAGTTCTCAGGGAACACGACAAAGCGAGCGTTGAAATCGGCTCGTTCGATCAGAACTTTCTCGAACGCGAGGACTTCTATATCCACTTGTCCGTCAAGCGTCAACTGAGCTGTGCGTCCACGCGTAGTTGAGGAAAGCTCCAACTTATCGTGGCCGCTCAGGATCATCGGGCGCGTGGTCAGCGAAAAGGCCGCGATCGGCGACGCAATCATGGCGTCCAGATTGGGGCAGACAATCGGCCCGCCGACCGCGAGATTGTAGGCGGTCGAACCGGTGGGTGTGGAGATGATCAAACCGTCGGCAACATAAGTAACGACGTCTTCCCCGTTGATCTTCAGATTGATATTCAGCACCCGCGTGGTGCCGCCATGGTCGAGCACAATATCGTTCAACGCATACGGCATCGGCAGCGGGTCGCGTCCGGCAATGCTGGCCTTGAGCAGAATCCGTTCTTCGACCTTAAACCTCCCCGCGACAATGGCGTCCAGCGCGGCTACCAGTTCTTGCGGAGTCTGCTGGGTCAGGAAGCCGAGCGAGCCCAGGTTGATTCCAAGAATGGGCGTACCGATCGAGCCGACCGACCGCGCTGTGGCGAGAATCGTTCCGTCACCGCCCATAGCCACCAGGATGTCCACTAGATTAGGTAATTCGCTCGCCGGCGCGAAACTGACATGGTTGGCAACAGTGTGACGGAGATCATCGGAGAGGATCAGACTTTCGTGGTGCTCTTTGGCCCAGCGGATGAAGGTGTCGATAGCCTCGGCGGCGCCCTGACGTTTGAGATTGGCGATCAGCCCGAATTGCATGGTGGCGCTACTCCGAATCGGTTCCGGTCAAGCTGATTTGAGGGTTTTCCGCCCGGTCCTTGCGGTCACTGTTACGGCGCATGACGAATCTCTTGAACAGACCTCCGCCAGCCGGGCGTGTTTCGTTTGTAATCGCGGTTTCAGCGGCCAGGGCGCCGATTTCCCGCGCCAGGCACTCGCCGTCGAGACCCAACTCCTTCAACAACTGAGCTCGTGAACCATGGGTAACAAACCTGTCAGGCAGGCCGAACGCGCGGAACCTGCCGGCGTATCGATGTGATAACAGATACTCGGCCACCGCCTGTCCGAACCCGCCGCGCAGCGCGCCTTCTTCGACCGTGACAATCACGCGAGCATCAGGCAGTATTTGATTAAGCAGAACATGGTCCAGAGGTTTCACGAACCGAGCGTTGACAACAGATACGTTGATTCCCTGTCTGCTCAGAATTACGGCGGCTGCCTGTACCTGCGGAATCATCGACCCGACCGCCAGAGCTACGATGTCACTCGGCTCGGCAAGCCATTCCCAGCGACCCCACTCAATCTGACCGATCAGATCAGACATCGGAGACGGTACCTTGTCCCGCGGATAGCGGATTGCCACCACACCGTCGAGCGCATTTTCGCAGCAATAGTGCAGCATCGTTCTTAGCTCATCGCCATCCTTCGGGACGGCGACTGTGACGTTTGGCACGGTGGAGAGATAGGCGAGATCAAACGCACCGTGATGCGTGGGACCGTCGTTGCCGACCAAACCGGCGCGATCAATCGCCAGCACCACCGCCAGGTTTTGAATCGCCATATCGTGAATAATCTGGTCAAGAGCACGCTGGGCAAAAGTCGAGTAGACGGCGAAATACGGCCGCATTCCCTCTGCCGCTAGCCCGGCGGCAAACGTTCCGGCGTGAGCTTCGGCAATGCCAACGTCGTAGAACCGATCAGGGAACTTCTCCGCGAATTCATCGAGACCAGTCCCCGGACACATCGCGGCTGTTATCGCCACCACTCTGTCGTTCCTGGCAGCCAACTCGACCATGGTCTTGCCAAACACTTCAGTGTAGTCCGGAAGTCCGTCACTATTTCCTGCGGACTGTCCCGTTACTTTGTTGAACCTGCCCACTCCGTGGAACGTCTTGGCGTCTTCTTCCGAAGGCGCATACCCCTTGCCCTTGATGGTGGCCACGTGGAGCATGATCGGTCCGGTGAGGTTGCTGATATCCTGCAGCGTCTTGACGAGCAGCGGAAGATCGTGGCCGTCGATCGGTCCGAAGTATCTAAAGCCGAGCTTCTCAAAGAGCATGCCCGGGACGAGAAAGTTCTTGATCGAGTTTTCAATCCGTTTGACAGTCTCACGGATGGCGTCACGGCGTTTGAAACGACCGGTGAGTTCCCAGACCTCGCGACGGAGCTTGTTAAATTTCTCATCGGCCATGATGCTCGTGAGATACTTGGAAATGGCGCCGACGTTCTTCGAAATGGACCAGGTATTGTCGTTGAGGATGACCAGCAGATTCTTCCTCAGGGAGCCGGCGTTGTTCAAGCCTTCAAAGGCCAGTCCGCCTGTCATAGCACCGTCACCGATAACCGCCACAACCTTATAGTCCTCCCCTTTGAGGTCGCGCGCAGCAGCGAACCCGAGCGCGGCTGAGATCGAAGTCGAGGCGTGGCCCGCTCCAAAGGCGTCATATTCAGATTCGTCCCGCCGGCAGAAGCCCGACAACCCGCCGTACTGGCGCAGCGTGTGAATCTGATCTCTTCGACCCGTAAGCAGCTTGTGACAGTAGCTCTGGTGGCTGACATCCCAGATGATTTTGTCCCGAGGCGTGTCAAAAACATAGTGGAGCGCCACTGTCAATTCCACGACACCGAGACTCGAAGACAGATGCCCGCCCGTCTCAGCAACTGCCGTTACTATAGCCTGGCGAGACTCTTCGGCCAGTTCAATCAACTCACTCTGACTGAGCTGCTTGATGTCCTGAGGACTATTGATTTTGCCGAGGTGCTTCACACATCCACCGCACTATTTGTCACGTTGCCCGATGTATCGGGCGAGCCACATCAACATGTTTTCTTCCGCCGGTTTGAAACAGGCCAGGGCCTCGTCAATAAGGCGTGCTGCATCAAGTCGGGCTTCATCCATACCCACCACACCGGGGTAAGTAGCTTTATCATTACGAATATCAGAACCAACTTGTTTGCCCAGTAGCGCCTGATCGCCTTCGACATCGAGGATATCATCGATAATCTGAAAGGCGAGTCCAATCTTCTCTCCGTACACACTCAAACGATCCAGAAGGTTCCGGTCGGCCCCAGCGAGAATAGCGCCGATCCGAATAGAACCGCGTATCAGAGCAGCGGTTTTCAGTCGGTGGATTCTTTCGATCTCGGAGCGACTCACTTGGCGTCCCTCCGCCTCGATGTCAGCGATCTGCCCGCCTAACATCCCCGCCGTACCACTGGAGCGAGCCAGCTCCTTGACAACTTCAATTGATCCGGTCTGCGACACCAACTCGAACGCCACCACATGAAGGGCATCTCCGGCCAGAGTGGCGATGGCCTCATTGAACTGCTTATGGCAGGTCGGCCGTCCACGACGAAGATCGTCGTTGTCCATACAGGGTAGATCATCGTGAATGAGCGAGTAAGTGTGGACCATTTCAAGAGCCGCCATCGCCGGATACACTTTCTGGTGCGCCCGGGACCGATCACCGCCGCAATAGTCATAGGCGGCGAGCGCCAGAATAGGGCGCAGCCGCTTGCCGCCGGCCATGACCGAGTAGCGCATCGCCTGATGCAGGGTCTTCGGCTCGATCTCATCTGACGGCAGGTACTCATCCAGCAGCCGGTCAGTTAAGGCCCTGGCCTCAGCCATGTATTTGTGTCCGTCTATGGCAGTTGTGGGCGACACTACTTGTCGTCTCCGTCGTCGAATGGTTCTTCCACAAGCTGGCCGTTCTTTTCGGCGATAATCTTTATCTTCTCTTCGGCCTCAGCCAGTTTCTCGTGGCAGTAACGGGCAATCTCAAGGCCTTCGGTGTACAGTTTGATAGCCTCTTCCAGCTTGGGGGTGCCAGCTTCAAGCTGTTCGGTGATCTCTTCCAGCCGCGTCATCGCCGCTTCGTAGTCCTTATATTTCTTTTGCGTCACCATAGTTGCACCTATTGTCCCTTCCTGACGGTCTCGATCACCGAGAACAAGCGTCCGTCCGTAACGATAGTCTCCATCCTGTCGCCCTGGCCGATATCGTCTACAGAGCGAACCAGTCCCTGGTCTTTCTGCCGCTGACTGACCGAATAGCCGCGGGCGAGTGTCTTCAAAGGCGACAGCGCCTCCAAACGGGACAAACCTAAAGATAGTCCATGGCCAAAACGCTCAAAGAGGTTTTTTCCGGCCGAGTAGGCCAGCCGGACAAGGCTGTCAAGCTCCTGACGCCGCTGATTCACGATATCCTCCGGTCGACGAAAAACCGGCCGTCCAAGGTTACTACGCAACTGCTGGCGCGCATATTCAACCAGCGATTCGAGCATTGATGCCTGACCGCGGACGAGCGCGTCGACCTCTTCAAGGTACTCCCTTAGTGGCCAGACCGTCAGTTCGGCGGCAGCCGAGGGTGTCGGAGCGCGAAGATCGGCGGACAGATCAGACAGGGTCAAATCCACTTCGTGTCCAACCGCCGAGACTATGGGAATACGCGATTCCGCAATGGCCCGCACCGTGACCTCGGTATTAAACGGCCAGAGGTCTTCGAGCGAACCGCCCCCACGACCGGTGATTATGACATCAATATCTTCACGAGAGTTGAAATACGCGATCCCGGCGGCGATTTCATGCTCGGCGCCGTCGCCTTGAACGGCGGCTGGGAAGATCACAAGCTGTACGGACGGGTTGCGGCGACGGGCGATTTGGATGATGTCGCGAATCGCGGCGCCTGTCGGCGAGGTCACCACGCCGATTTTCTGAGGGTATTTCGGCAGCGGAATCTTGCGGCTTTCGTCGAACAGTCCTTCGGCGGACAGTTTCGCATGCAACTGCCTGAAGGCCAATTCCAGTTCGCCGATACCCGACGGAATCAGCTTACGACATTGAAGTTGGTACTGACCGCCCTTTTCGTAGACGGTAACGTCACCGAAGGCGATGACTTTCTGGCCGTCCTTGGGCTCAAATTTAAGCGCCGTCCCCGCCGACCGCCACATGACGACTTTGAGCACGGCCGTTTCGTCCTTGAGGGTGATATACCGATGCCCCGACGAATGCAGGTGGTAGTTGGAGATTTCACCCTCGACCCAGATCGCCTGGAATTGTTCTTCCAGTGAGGTCTTAATCATCCGCGTAATGGCGGTAACGGTATACGCTTTCGGCTGGTCAGACATGGGGACAAGATAGGTTCGTTCAGCAGTAGCGGGCAATCATTTTGTAACGACTTCCGTCAGGCGGGATCGCCTGACGGCACGCTGACATCGACATTTTGTGCTGTCGGGCGACTCTGCCCGACAGCGCTGCAATTTTGTGCCGTCGGGCGACCCTGCCCGACGGCTATAATAAGCTTGCAGTTGGGCTTTCCGTGCCCAATACTTCATTATGCCCAGACGCGGGAGATCTCAGCTTGGCGAGCAACGCATCTTCTTCGCCACTACAACGACAAAGGATTTTCAAAACGTTTTCGACACTCCAGAGAGCCTGCGAAAACTCAGAGAAATCATAGTTGAAGCAGTGAAACGACATTGTGCCAAGCTCTACGGCTACGTACTAATGCCGAATCATTTTCACTTGCTAATCGGCCTTGAAAAGGGCGGCCCAGACCTTTCAGCGTTCATGCGAGACGTTAAGTCGATGTCATGGCGTCTGATCTTTCCCGGCAGGCCCGGATTCTGGATGGCGAGATTCGATGATGTAGCTGTGTTCACGGAAGACCAACTCAGGACAAAGCTTAACGATATACATAACAACCCGGTGAAAGCGGGGCTAGCCGCTACTCCTGAATCCTATGAGTTTTCTTCTGCGCGTGCCTGGCTGCGCGAAGATGATAATTCAATTGTAGCTACTGAATTTGACGGATGAGAAGCCGTCAGGCGGGGTCGCCTGACGGCACCTCTCAATGTGCTGTCGGGCGATTCGTGCTGTCGGGCGACCCTGCCCGACAGCTACATAATAACGCTTGCTTCTTGAACCCGGCTTTGTTTCTATTTAACTAAAGCCGAACTGAGTCCAGGCAGTTGACCTTACAATCTGGAGGAAATGCTAAGTGGAAGACGATTACAAGACAAGGCGGAAAAACCTGCATGGCCAAATTCGTCAACTGCTTGATTTTCGGTCTGTTGACTTGGTGCGAAGAGAGGAGCTAGGTGCTGAATTCAGTTTCGAGGATCAAGTACCGCTGTTTCAACGTACACTTGATCTGTTTGCAATGTTGGAAAACGTGGACCTGTCGGCCGTATCTGATCCCATTATCAACAATCTGAGCACTATAGTTGGACAAGCACATACCAAGTTCCAGGCGTTGTGGACATTCTCGGCGAAAGCCATCCCAACCAACCCAGAGACGTCGCGACAGCACCTGATCAAGGAAATGACTGACGCTTACGAGCAATACTACAACGCCATTTCACCGGTTGTGGCGTTCTGCTCAAGTACCGACAAAGCCAGAAGTCAACTATCTGAGCAGGCCAAGTCCATCGTCGATGATCTGACAGTCACCCTGGCATCTACATCACAGCTCTACACGGAAACGAAAGAGGAAGCAGATCGTCTCATCGAGTCGATTCGCGCTTTAACTCTCGAAGCCGGAATCACCGGACGTGCCGCTCACTTTGCTGCGGAAGCCGAGCACCACAGGAGAAGGGCAATAGGCTGGCTTTTGGCTACTATACTGATTGGAGTAGCCACTGTAGGCGGAGCGCTATACAGCTTTCTTTCATATCTGAACACAGACGAAGTGTTCAAAACCGGCAAAGCGGTTCAAGTGGGTGTCGCGAAACTTATTCTCTTCTCATTGCTATACTTTATCTTAGTGTGGTCAAGCCGGAACCACAAGGCCCACCAACACAACAAAGTTGTGAACAGGCACAGGCAAAACGCACTTGCCACTTTTGACGCATTCGTGAATTACCCCAAGAACGATACAGCGACTAAGAATGCCGTGCTCTTGCGAGCTACCGAGACCGTTTTCTCGCCAGCTCAGACGGGATACACTGGCATTGAATCCGATTACAGAACATCTGCCCAGATACTGGAGATATTCAAAGATACGGCTCACAGGCCGACTTAGGCCACGCCGCGAGACCTGTGGGGCCACCCTGTGCAATAGCGCCGTATGATCGAGCAACCGTCAGGCAGAGTCGCCTGACGGCACATGCGACAGCAACCGTCAGGCGGGATCGCCTGACGGCACACTGAAGCCTAACCTAACGCCACTTTAACCGCCTCCGCCAGCTTCTTTGTGATGCCCTTCACTGCTGCAATTTCTTCCACCGTCGCCTCTTTGATCCGCTGGACCGACCCGAAGTGCTTCAGCAATGCCTCGCGGCGCGCTGGGCCGATGCCGGCGATATCGTCCAATTGAGATGTGATCGTACGCTTCTGCCGCACCTTGCGGTTATACGTAACCGCAAACCGATGGGCTTCATCGCGAATACGTTTTAGCAGCATCAGAGCCGGTGAACCGCGCGGGATGGTGATCGGACCAGACATGCCGGGCAGGTAGATTTCTTCAAGCCTCTTGGCCAGCGCAATGACCGGCTGTCCGCCGAAGCCAAGTGATTCCAGTTCGGCCAGCGCCGATGACAACTGCCCCTTCCCTCCGTCGACCACTAGCAGATCGGGCGGATCAAGTTTCTCCTCGCGCAGGCGGTGAAAATACCGTCCCACAACCTCGCGCATCATGGCGAAATCGTCCTGACTTGTTACGCCCTTGATCTTGAAATGGCGGTACTGATTCTTCAGCGGCTTGCCGTTGTCGAAGTAGGCGCATGAGCCGACAAAATCTGATTCGCCAGTGTTGGAGATATCAAAACAGGCCATGCGCCGAGGCGAGCGGGCAAGTTTGAGTCCGTCTTTCAGAGCCGTGACCATTTTGGAGGTCCGTTCGGTCATCTGGCGCTTCTGAATGAGCATCTCATCGAGCAGAAGGCGGGCATTGCGCGCGGCCAATTCGAGCAGGCGGGTCTTGTCGCCAATCTTAGGCGCACGTATCTCCACTTTCGAACCCTTGATTTGCTTGAGCCAGCTTTCGAGCAGGACCCCTTCGACCAACTCCTGTGGTACGTAGATTTCGTCGGGCAAATTGGGCTGATGGTTATAGTACTGCTTGAGAAAAGTCTCCAGTACCGCGGCGTCACTTTCTTCAGCATCACCCGTCAATCGAAAATCCTGCCGTCCGATCAGAACGCCATCTCGAATCTGCATCACCACAGCGACCGCGTCGTTTCCCTCACGGGCGATTACGAGGATGTCACGATCAACCATCTCCCCCGCGTCGACGCTCTGCTTGAACATGACACTCTTGAGCGCCTCAATCTGATCCCGGAGAGCCTTGGCTTCTTCGAAACGCATAGCAACCGAAGCGGCTTTCATTTTGTCAGTAAGCTCATCCAACAGACGTCGACCATGACCGGAGAGCACCATCTTGACCGCCTTGATCGCCTCGGCGTAGTTTTCCTGAGTCTGAAGCCCTTCACAAGGGCCGAGGCAGCGATTGATACGGTAATCAAGACAGACCTTCAATTCCTTACCTGCGGGCGGCGGGATCTGGAAGTTGCAGGTGCGAATCTTGAACAAACCGGTCAGAAACGACAACGTGCGACGCATCCCTTTGCTTGACGTGTACGGCCCAAAATAAGTCGCCTTATCTTTCTCGAAACGGCGAACCACAAGCACCCGGGGAAACGGTTCGTTGGTAATCTTCACGTAGGGGAAATGCTTGTCATCCTTGAGCATGACGTTGTACCGCGGGCGGTGCTCGTGAACAAGATTGGCTTCCAGAATGAGCGACTCGATTTCATTTTCGGTGACAATCAAGTCCAGGTCGGCAACTTGCGCCACCATGCGCCGGATACGTTCCGCTACCGGTCCAGACGACTGGAAATACGTCCGAACACGGTTGCGAAGGTTCTTGGCCTTGCCGATATAGATTGTCTTCCCCTTAGCATTCATGAAGAGATAGACACCGGGATTAGTCGGCAGGTTTTGTAGTTTGAGTTCCAGAGTCTGGTTGCGCGAAGCCATACCAGTTAGAACACGTTAGGGACCGGACGGTTCAGGCGGCGGACCGAGCACACGACGAGCGCCAACATAACAGCGTGCCCAGTACTCTTCGCTGAGATTGTTGATGGTCACGCCGATCGATGTCGAGACATGGATAAACTCGTTGAAGCCAATAAACACCCCAACGTGGGAGACCCCTCTGCGTTCCGTGCGGAAAAACACCAGATCGCCGAACTTAAGGCGGTTATGAGATATTTCTTTCCCCATCTTGAACTGCTCTTCGACTGTGCGTGGCAGTTGCATTGAGTTGAAGTCCTGAAACGCCTCGCGGGTGAAGGCGCTGCAATCTATACCGGCTTCCCATTTGGAGCGACCTTGGTATGGTCGTCCCAGTTCCCGCTGCAGGATCATACCGAGTCGAAGATAGTCATTAGTGGTAAGATACTGACCCGAGGAGCGCGCTTCGAGCGGAGTAACGTCGGCGTCGGGGCGATATCGCATGTATTGCTTGCAGCCGACACAAGTGGTCAGAATCGCAATCGCTGTAATAACTATTCCGCGCATCAGGCCATCTCCGGGTACGAGACCTGGAATCTCCGGCGGTAGTATGCCCTGGTGGCGAGCAGCAGAGCAACAACAAACACAAGGTATGCTGGGTACCAGTATCCGGCCGCCAGCGTGAGTACGAAAAGGGGCAGCTTGGCAGCAAGGCGGACGGAGCCTTCAGTTCTGAGAAGCAGCGCTCCCAACACCAACACGGCGGCTCCAGCGGCCACGTAGAGAAGCAACATCTGTCGCGAATTCAGGGCAGTCAGGGCCGCCAGGAAAAGCAGGACAATCGCGGTGATCATCGTACCGGCCACGCCAAGAACAACTGCCAGCGTACGTTTGCCGGTGGCGGCGTCACCGAGACGGTCCGGTATGGTAGTCAATGCGTAGGTAGCGCCTACCGCGAAAAAGAGAGAGAATGGCGCGTCCCATCCCAGAAGACCGGCGTTGTGAATAGTCATGTCCGGCATGACCGACAGCGACACGAGAAAGCCAAACGCCCAGGCATTGGTAAACAGTCCTCCCACCGGACGATCTTTCAGTCGCAATGGTGCAGCAGAGTAGATAAGCGACAACAGCAGTAACTGGGCAAAAATGAAAAACGTCAACCAGGAGAATAATGGTGCGACTGCCATCGCCACTAGAGACACAACCGTGAAACCGGTCAGCAACTGTGGTTGAGTGAGCAAGCCTCTCTGAAGAAATCCCAGTTTGCCGTTGATGCGGTCGCTTTCGAAATCATAAACCTGGTTGAGGTACGATGCGCCGGCGAACAACAAACTGATACCGGCCATTATGATCAGGTCGCGCCAGTCGAACAGTTCTCCCGACAACTGATTGTGATAATGCAACGAAACGAGATAGACTGTCCAGATGGGCAGATGCAGCAGCGGCCGAGCCGCAAAAAACAAGTCCCACGCTCTCATGTCAGACTGAATATCCGAAAGTATAGGTACATGAATGGAGCAGCAAACAGCAGAGAATCGAATCGATCCAGGACGCCGCCGTGACCGGGGATAATCGCGGAAGAATCCTTGATACCGAGCGACCGCTTCCACATCGACTCAACCAAATCGCCGATCTGGCCGAAGAACGAGCAGCCCAGCGCTATCAACAGCACATGATACCACGGCACGCCCGCGAACTTCCAGAACATCATGAGCACACCGGTCGCCAGTCCTCCGATCAGTCCTCCGATGAACCCTTCGATCGTCTTTTTGGGTGATATTGTCGGAGCGAGCTTATGCTTCCCGAAAGCCGAGCCGACCCACATAGCTGCGGTGTCGCCAATCCAGAGAGTAGCAAACAGGTACAGAAGGCTGTCTCCCCCTGACGGCAAATCCGTCCCTCCGCCTGGGCCGATTTCACCCACGAGAAAGACCAGCGGATAGAGAAAGGCGATGTACGAGACGCCCCACACCAGACGTGAGTGTGACGAGAATAGCGCCGAAGGCGCCTGGCGTCCGGCGGCCATATACAGGGCTGTAACCACGAAGAAGAATGGTAGCATCAATCCCACTACCGACGCATACCAGCCGGTCGGGTCAAGTTGATCGGCTACAGCTCCCCCCTGATATACGAAGAACAGAGTGGTTCCCACGGTGACGAGAGATAGCCAGAACAGCAGGTGATATGGCCGCCAGTTTTCCGCCCAAAGAAACTCGACCATGGCCAGCAGAGCAAAGAGAGCTATCATCCCCAACAGCCAGAGACCACCCTGGTAGCAGGTCCACAAGATTGCCGGTATGGCCACAGCCGCTACGGCGATACGCAGTGCCAGATTGCGACTCATTCGGTGTCCCCTTCTGTGACGGTACCAAAGCGCCGCTCGCGATGCTGATAGTCAATGATAGCCTCATAAAGTTCACGCCTGCCAAAGTCGGGCCACAGAGTATCAATAATATGCAGTTCAGTATAGCTCGTTTGCCAGAGGAGGAAGTTGGAAATGCGACGTTCACCGGAAGTGCGAATGAGCAGATCGGGATCGGGAATATCGGCTGTGTAGAGAAAACTCGAAAAGAGTTCTTCGGTAATATCCGGCACGTCGATCATCCCCGCTTTGGTGGCCTCTATGATCGCCTTCACGGCATCGAGAATCTCTGTCCGTCCACCGTAGTTAAGTGCCAGGTTAAGCACCAGCCCGTTGTTGCGTCGGGTTTTTTCCACAGCACCCAAAATGACGGCGCGCCGCTCCCTGGCCAAACCGGAGATTCGACCTGTGACGACAAACTTGACGTTTTGCTTGATCAATTCGTCCAGCTCACTGCTGGTCGTGCGCGTAAGCAGTTGCATCAGCGCGCTGACCTCCAGCTTCGGACGCTTCCAGTTCTCCACTGAGAAAGTGTAGAGGGTCAGATACTTGATCCCCAACTCGGCGGTGGCCTTGACCACTTCCTTGACCGCCTGCACGCCGGCTTCGTGTCCGAACGTACGCGGCTTGTGACGTTGTGCGGCCCATCGACCGTTACCATCCATGATTATCGCTACGTGGCGGGGAATCCGCTCGGTCCTGGCGCGGATTTCGGCCTCAAGTTGCTCCAGATCGTGTGACATCACAGTTCAAGCTTACCCGTTGGAATCTTACTTGGCAAGCACCTTTCCGTTACGCTTGTCTTACTCTCCCGGTTGAGCGTTTGATCGCCACACACGTATGTCGGATATGCCGGTTTCCAAACGGTAGCTTTCAGCAGAAAACACGCCGAGCCGGGTACCCACTTCCCAGATCGAATCCGGAAACACAAACCCGTCAACCACCACAAAACGGAATGAACGGGTGAACCTGCGATATCCACCCTTGTCCGGGTAATACAAGTAGAGCGCGTAAGGGAAGTAATCGTTGCGATCAATCACTACCATGCCATCGGGTTGATGACCCAGCGTGCTGTCCGACAAGATCCTTATGGCGAGCCGGCGCTCACCAATATCGTTGGGAAATGAACTGAGATGATAGGCCGATTCGAATACTGGCGGGTAACTCAAATCGAGTCTCTCGAACTTCTCGACATCGCCCGCCACCGTATTTACCGAATCAAGGTCCCCACTGCGGAAGAAGTAATTCTGCACGACCGTATCGGTCTTTCTGATCAGCCCATCTTTAGCCACCGATCGTTTGTATGTTTTCGCCGTTAAGCGGTAACAAATGCCTGAGGAATCAGGGTCGGTTTTGCGTGACGCGGCGCGGGCATGGTCCCAGTAATATTGAAGCACCGGATCAGGTTCGTCGTCCGAGGCTGCCAGAGAGATCGAAAGAAGCAAGACTGAGATCAGCGTGAGAAAGCGAATAAGACTTGACATAAGCGTTATAGGTCCATAATGTCTTAACAACGAGCGACACGGGTTGCTACATCGAACATTATAGCACAAACAACAGCGCGCCTCAAGGATGAATTCCGATAGGCCGCGTACGGTTTGCTCCCGAAGGAGAGAACACGATGAAGGTCAAAGATTTCTTGCGGAACAATCCACGCCAGGTCTTTACGGCACGTGAGAATACTCCGATTCCGACGGCGATGTCGCTCATGCTGCAGAACCGGATAAGTTGTTTACCGATCCTGAATGACCAAGCCGAACTGGCGGGAATCATCAGCGACAAGGATATTTTCCGCGCGGCGTTCGACGATCCCCACGGCTTTATCGATCTCTCCGTGAAACAGTTGATGACAACAAATCTGCTTGTGGGCCTGGCGGACGACGATCTTGATTATATTGCGGGGGTGATGACCAATAACAGAATTCGCCACGTTCCCATTGTTGAGAATAAGCGGCTAATAGGACTGCTTTCGGTGGGTGATATAGTTAAATCGCAGCTGAAAAATGTTCAGATCGAAAATCGGTATCTCTGGAAATACATAAACGACGAGTACCCCGGGTAGGATAACCCCGCAGAGATTTTTCGCGAAGGGAACCTGTTTAAGAAACCCTGCGGACAACGTGCTGTCGGGCGACCCTGCCTTACAGCCTTGCAGTTGCAGGTGTCAGCCAGAGTCGGCTGACGCCACATTCTAATGGTCTTCAGATAGAGTTTAGACGGGACGGAGGCTCAGACTTCCATGACCTCAGCCTCTTTGCGCTCTAGAAGTTCGTCGATTCGCGCGATGTGACTGTTAGTGACCTCTTGGATTTCGTCATGGGCGTTGGCCGCGTCATCTTCAGAGGCCTTCTTTTCTTTTTCGGCCTTCTTGATATGCTCGTTGGCGTCGCGGCGAATATTGCGAATCGCCACCCGCCCTTCCTCCGCCAGGTGTTTGCAGTGCTTGACCAGTTCGCGCCGGCGTTCCTCGTTGAGCGTCGGAACAACGATGCGAATAATCTGTCCATCGACGTTTGGGTTCAGGCCCAGATCAGCCTTGTAAATGCCCTTGACGATGTCACCGCTGGTGCTCTTGTCATACGGCTGGACGATCAGAAGCCGGGGCTCAGGAGCCGAGATCGTGGCCAACTGGTTCAGCGGCATGGCGCTGCCGTAAGCCTCTACTTTGACTGTGTCCAGAAGATGCACCGAGGCCTTGCCGGTGCGAACCGAAGCGAGTTCTTTGGTAACGGCTTCAATGGACTTGTCCATCCGGTTCTTAGCGTCTTTAAGAATGTCGTTAATCATAACTACCATCCTCAAATATGTGTCAATTTCCTATGACCGCGTCACGATATCATTGTGCCGACCGATTCGCCGCAGATCGCCCGCACGAGATTTCCCGGTTTCTTGATATTGATCACGAGCACCGGGATACCGTGGTCTTTCAGAAGCGAAACGGCCGTAGCATCCATTACCTTAAGTTCGTTTGTAAGTACGTCCATGTATTTCAGCTTAGGGTAAAATGTGGCCTGGCTGTCTTTCTCGGGATCGGCGGAATAGACCCCATCGACTCGGGTGGCCTTGATCATGACGTTGGCACTGAGTTCCATGGCCCGAAGTGAAGCGGCGGTATCAGTGCTAAAGAACGGATTCCCCGTGCCGGCGGCCAGAATCACCAGTCGCCCTTTCTCCATATGCCGGACAGCCCGACGGCGGATATACGGTTCGGCAAAAGCCTCCACACGGACGGCTGACATGACACGCGTGTAGATGCCGAGCTTTTCCAGCGTGTCCATCATAGCCAATGAATTGATCACTGTGGCCAGCATCCCGATGTTGTCACCGGTAACTCGATCCATACCCCGTTCAGAAGCATGCAACCCACGAAAGATATTACCCCCGCCGATGACCAGAGCGATTTCCACCCCGAGGTCTTTAACCTGCTTGATTTGGCCACCGATCTCCTCCAGCGCCCGGGTGTTGATCCCGTAATGGTCATCGCCCATTAGAGATTCGCCCGAGATCTTCAGCAGAACTCTCTTGTAGGTCGGTTTTGGAGGCTCGGCACTCATACGTTACTCGCCTAAGCGAAAACGGCAAAATCGCTTGATCTGGATGTTCTCGCCCAGCGATCCGATCGTCTCCTTCAGATAGTCACCGACAGTCTTGTCGTTGTCTTTAACATACGGCTGCTCCATCAGGACGACTTCGGAGTAGTACTTCTCTACTCTACCGTCGACTATCTTGTCGAGAATCTTTTCAGGTTTGCCTTCGTTTTTTGCCTGAGTGCGATAGATCTCTCTTTCCTGTTCGACCAGCTTGGGATCGATCTCTTCGCGCTGGACACACGACGGTGAACTGGCCGCAATGTGCATGGCGACGTTGCGAGAAAACTGCCGGAACTGGTCGGTGCGGGCGACAAAATCGGTCTCACAGGCAATCTCCACCAGAACACCCAGCTTGTCCCCGGGATGAATGTATGGGGCGATGATGCCTTCGGAGGTCTCCCGTCCGCTTTTCGTGGACGCCCGGGCGATGCCGCGTTCGCGCAGCAGCTTGATAGCCTCTTCAAAACTGCCTGAAGTGTCAGACAGCGCCTTTTTGCACTCCATCATGCCGGCGCCGGTCTTTTCTCGAAGTTCCTTAACTTGTTGAGCTGATATTTCCATGATGACTTATCCTTTCGCCTCCGCGTCGCCGAAATCGGCCTCTCCCAACTCTTCTGGTTCCGTTGTATAGGTTTCCAGCGGCTTGTCCCGTTCGGCGTCAACCGCAGCCTCGATTTCAGCTACCGTAACCGCGTCCTGTATCTCGACCGCCGCATCGACCAACTCACGCACGATCAGGCGGATCGACTTGATGGCGTCATCATTGGCGGCAATCGGAAAATCGATCAAATCAGGATCGGCGTTGGTATCAAGAATACCGATGATCGGTATCCCCAGCTTGTGGGCCTCGGACACCGCGATCTGCTCTTTCAGGGCGTCGACAACTATGAGCAAGCCCGGCAGGTAGTTCATGTCCTTGATACCCCCGAGGGTTTTTTCCAGTTTGGCCGCCTGAGCTTCCTTCTGAGCGCGCTCCTTCTTGGTGAACTTCTCAAGCTCTCCGGACTCGCGTAACTTTTCAATGTCTTTCAGCTTCTTGATCGAAGCCTTGATAGTATCAAAGTTGGTAAGCATCCCGCCCAGCCACCGCTCGACCACAAAAAACCCGCTGCACTTGGGGGATTCTTCGAGAATGACCTCTCTCGCCTGGTTCTTTGTGCCTACAAACAGAATGGAGCGCCCGGCTCTGACCACCTCGCGCACCTTCTTCTTGGCCTGATCGAGAGCGTTGATCGTCTTCTGCAGGTCAATGATGTAAATACCGTTGCGAGCCGCAAAGATAAACGGCTTCATCTTCGGGTTCCAGCGGCTGGTCTGGTGACCAAAATGCACGCCAGCCTCGAGAAACTCACGAATCTTGGCAGAATACATGTGAATCCTTGATCTTTTGGTTAAACTTCATCCCGACATCATCCCCTGACCGCCACCCGAGGATATTTGGGACCGACGGCGGGTCAGTCAGGACTGCTTATTTCCCCGCCCGAAAGCGGGGATGTTATTTTCAAACTACCTCTTCGAATACTGGAAGCGTTTACGCGCCTTGGGGCGACCGTACTTCTTACGCTCCACCTCACGGGGGTCACGAACTAGGAAACCACCCTTACGAAGGGTCGGCCTTAACTCCTGGTTAAACAGACACAGCGCCCGACTTACGGCCAAGCGTACTGCTCCAGCCTGACCGGAGAGCCCACCACCGCGAGCTGAACAAACCACATCAAATGTGCCGATAGTTTCAGTCGCCTTGAGTGGCTCCACTGCCTGCTCCACCAGTGTCTCACGAGTGAGATAATTCAGCACCGGATGTCCGTTGATAGTGAACTCGCCCTTCCCAGGCTTCAGTATGGCATGGGCGACAGCCGATTTGCGTCGACCCGTAGCGGAAATTACACTTTGCTCCATTAAGTCCTACCGCAAATGAAAATCACAATTCCAGCTTGACCGGCTTTTGCGCCACATGAGGGTGCTCCGAACCGGCGTACACATGCAGCTTGGTGAGCTGCTTCCGACCCAGCCGATGCTTGGGCAACATTCCCCTGACAGCCAGGGTAAAGACTTTCTCCGGCTTCTGGTTCATCATCTTCCCCAGCACGGTTTTCTTTAATCCGCCCGGATAACCGGAGTAATGATAATATGTCTTGCCGGTGACCTTATCGCCCGTAAACTTCAAGCCGGAGGCATTGATCGCGATAATGTTGTCACCACAATCGATATGAGGCGAGAAGATTGGTTTGTTCTTGCCCCGGAGAACGTCAGCAACCTCGACCGCAACGCGTCCGAGTATGGCTCCTTGCAGGTCAACCACATACCACTTGCGGTCTTTCGGTTCGATTTTTGGCATAATAGTCTTCATAATATCAACCCATATAGGGGTCCTTAATCTCCAAGAGCTTGGGAATATACGTTCATACAAACAGTTGTCAAGCGCTTAACCAAAAATAAGGCTCCCCGGGCCCGTGGTTATTCAATAGTGTCGGCTGTCGGCTCAACATATTTAACGACATAAACTTACGTCCTCTGAGGACGCGTCTGGCACTCAAGACTTTTTTTGACGCCCTTAGAAAAGTGCGTGGTTGGGGGAGCCGGGACCGACTCCAAACCGCTCATTCAGAACGGCGACCAAACTGCCGAAGATAGCACTATAGCCACGAAAAGTGCTGAGACCTGGAGGCCGATACCGACATGGAAAACTACCTCGCTTTGTTTGAAAACGCTGTCAACAAACAGACCGAAATTGTGGGCGCGGAAAAAGCCCGTCTGCAGGCCAAGAAGGCCGGCCTAACGGTGTCCAAGGCCGGTCACATCGTGGCCTGCACAGGCAACCCAATGATTGTTCTACTCAAACTAATCAGATCTTTCACTGAAGATGGAAGTCTGCCGGCACTGGGCGCGTGCGACCCTCTTATCAGCAAAATGACTGATATCCCGGCTGAACTCGAAAAAGTATCTTAAGCAGCGACCGCTTACTTCTTGTTCACGCGATTCTTCAGAACCAGCTTGAACCTGACATCGTATTTCCCCCCGGGCGAGCAATAGCCGCAGGAAGCCAACACCAGCCGTTTCTGTCGGGGAAACTCGGTCTGACATTTGAGGCACTCGTAAAGATACTTGGGAGGACGCCCCAGTAACGGGTGGGATCGAGCTTTCACCGAGGCCCCGATTCTTCCCGCCTCCGCTTTGAACACTGCATCGTGTTTCAAATACACCAGATGGATCATCTCGTGCTTAAGGGTATCAGTTACCTCTTCGGGGAAAAGTTGATGATAGCGCCGACTAATCCTGATCACACGCTGTTCGGGAAGGTAGGCTCCGGCCGTAGTCATCCGGTCGGAGTATTGTATTGTGGGACGACGTAACCGTCCCCGGAAGTATGTCCAATTGTAGCGATCGAACAGACGATAGAGCTCTTCTTCAGTAGGCAGTTCCGTCGTTGCCAAGCCGGGTTCCACTTCAAGTCGGGCTGCGGCTTCGCATTGACGCTCAGCTTCGGCACGGATCTTTGTGTACAGCGTAGCCGGCGCGGGCACACGGATGGTATCCGGGTGAAAGAAGTCCAGGTTGATAGTTGCCGAAGCGCGGTTTTTTCGTCTGTTGCAGGCCATACATTGTTTTCCAGTCACAATATAGCAAATATCGGCGGCTTGGGAATGGTATCTGAAGGGATAACTGCGGATTAACCTGCTCTTTGTGCCGTCCGTCCACCCTTCCTGATACCGCCGTCGGTTATGAAGTAGTTTATCAGTTCATTCGGCGTAATATCAAACGCCGGAGAGAAGGTCTTTACGCCTTCTGGGGCTGTCCGACTGCCGAAACCTTCGGTGATCTCGGTACCGTCACGCTCCTCGACCGGTATCTCTTTGCCGCTTTCGATCTGGCCGTCGAAGGTCGATATCGGCGCAGCGACATAAAGCGGCACTCCGTGAACTTTGGCAAGAACGGCCAGACCGTAAGTGCCGATCTTGTTGGCGGTGTCACCGTTTCGGGCTATCCGGTCTGCCCCGACAATCACGTGGTCGACTCTCCCCTGAGCCATGAGCACGGCGGCCATCGAGTCACAGATCAACGTGACATCGATCCCCTCCTGCATCAGTTCCCAGACCGTCAGGCGAGCACCCTGAAGAAGCGGGCGGGTTTCACCTGCGTAAACCTTGATTCGCTTCCCCTGATCCCGACAAGTGTAAATCACCCCCAACGCGGTACCGATCCCGCCGGTGGCCAGAGCGCCGGCGTTGCAGTGGGTCAGTATCGAATCCCCGTCTTTGATCAAGGCTGCTCCGTGTTCGCCGATCCGGATACACATTTGGCGGTCTTCCTCATGTATGGCTTCCGCTTCGCTCCAGAGAACTCTGAGGACATCATCTGGGGTTGTCGGCTGTTCGGAACGCAGCCTGCTCATCACCCGATCCACTGCCCAGGCCAGGTTGACCGCGGTCGGGCGAGCAGCTTTTAGCTCGGCGGCGATTTCCTCAAGCGAGGCAAGATCGAATCGTTTTGTCTGGATTGCTCCGATCGGCAAAGCGTAGGCGGCTGCGATACCAATAGCCGGTGCGCCCCGGACCTCAAGCCGCCGGATCGAAGCGATTATTTGTCGGTAATCATCGAGCTCCCGGTAGACGAGCTCACCGGGAAGACGGGTCTGATCAATCAGTCTGAGTTTGTCACCAACGCGCTCCAGCGGTCTGACTTTCATCCCTTGTCACCAACTATCTGAAAGATGATTTCCCGTTCTCGGGGCCGATTGTCAAACTCCAGGAAGACCACCTGTTGCCAGGTACCCAGCAGCAATTCGTGGTTGCGGAACGGAACAGTGATATCCGGACCAATCAGCGCTCCCCTGAGGTGAGAGAACCCGTTGCCGTCGCGCCAGGTCTTGTCGTGCTCGTAGGGTCGGTCCGACGGGATCAGCCGTTCGAACATCTCAGGCACATCCTCGATCAGACCGGGTTCATACTCCATCGAAGTGATCCCGCCGGTCGAACCGGGCACGAACGCTGTAATAGTGCCAGAAATGATAGTTGAATTGACGATTGCTTCCTTGATCTCAAGAGTGAGATCGACAATCGCGCCCGCGCCTCGGGTATTGAACTTGACAGTGTGTGTTTCAACCATCGTTCTCAACCTCCTGGACGTTTCCTAACGATAAACAAACCTCTTGACCTTCCGGGTGGAGGTTTTCTCCAATTCCTGGAGCTGGAAGTCGAAACCGGATATGCGCTTGTAGTCAGCCATTTCGGAATTTACTTTGGACACCACCTGATCCAAGACCTCGCGAATCCGATTCAGGTCGGGGTCGACGGGATCGATTCCGAATTCGGCCTGAAGCTGTTCGAGGTCGGGCACAATGAGCGCACGGACCTCTTCGCCCTGACGACCTTGTTTCTTCTGTCCGAAAATCACCGACTCCAGTACGAGATCAGAAGTCAGCAACCTTTCTTCAATCTCTTCCGGGTAGATGTTCTTTCCGGCAGCCGAGATAATGAGATTCTTGGCGCGACCGGTAATCCAAAGGTGACCGTCCTTGAACCGTCCCAGATCGCCGGTGTGAAGCCAGCCGTCGCGCCACAACTCGGCGGTCTGTTCCGGGTTATTTCTGTAACCGGGTGTACAGTTGTCCCCGCGCACGGTTATTTCGCCGATACCGTGTTCATCGGGATTATCGATTTTTACATCCACGTCGATCAGCGGCGGACCTACCGAACCGAGCTTGATGTCGCCAGGGTGGGTGACTGAAATCACCGGCGAGGTTTCCGTCATTCCATAACCCTGAAGCAGGTCAATCCCTATCAGGCAGAAGAACCGGCTGATGTGCAGTGGGAGCGCCGCCGCGCCGGAAACAAACAAGCGCACCTTGTCCATGCCGGCTTTCCTCAGCAAGGGAGCAAACAATGCCCTACCCCACTTGCGCCGCATGCCCCAGCCCAGCGCCGAGAAAGTAAACAGAGCTTGGAATATTGCTCGCTGATACAAAGAAGTCGACTGGATGTTGCGATGCATCGCATGGTAGAGTTTCTCAAACAGGAGAGGCACCCCGCACATGATTGAAACTCCGTTGGCAGCGATATCCTCCCGTATCTCCTTCGACTTCAGGGTGCGCGAATGCACCACCATAGCGCCCAGAGTCAGCGGCGTCAGAAATCCGCAAGTGGCCTCGAAGGTGTGATGCAGTGGCAGCAAAGAGAGATAAACATCGTGCTCATCGATGTGAATAGCGTGGCGAATGCCCTTCAGGTTAGCGAGGATGTTGCCGTGCGTCAGGATGACCGCCTTCGGCGTACCAGTAGTGCCCGAAGTATAGATAAGCACCGCCGTACTATCTCGCGAGGCGAGCGGGGTGAAATCAACCGGGTTGGACATCAACGACTGCCAGTGGTTGATCGATGACGGCTCGAAGGAGAATACTCGGCACCCCAGATTGAAATCAGCCACCATCTTTTCGAAACGTTCGGAAACAAATATTGTGGTAAGCCCGGCAACGCGCAACAGGGTCTCAATCTCATTCGACTTGAGAGTGGCGTCAAGCGGAACCACGGTTTTCCCTGACGCGACGATTGCCAGATAGGCCACCGACCATTCCGGGCGGTTCTCGCTCAGAAGGCCGACTTCCCTGAGGTTGGCGTACTCTGGCGCTTGAAGTCCGGCCGCCAGCCGCCTGACGTTGTCTATCACTTGTTTGTAGGTCAGCGTCAGACCCCGGCCGCCGTCGCCCTTGAGGGCGACCCGGTCAGGAAACCTAAGGGCTGCGCTTTCAAACGCCGCGTACAAAGACTGCGGCTCCAGATTGTTTCCGGCCTCGTTGGGAGTCATTGCCACAAATTACCCCAACCGCTCTGATTTGAAAAGGACAAAAAATTAACGCCGGAGGGGTCTGGCGGCCCTCCGGCGTTTGTAATGAACGCGTCTCTTCAGGAGACGATCATACTGGAGCTTTGACAGTGACCTTCTTGGTAAGAACCATGCCTCCGCCGCGTGGGTCGGTATCGGTGACGGTGATATTGTAGTCACCTTCGCCGGCCGGAGCGGTCCAGATAAAGCCGTAGGCTTCGCCGTAAGCGTCGGTTTCCTGCGTACCGCCGGTGACAACACCACCCGAAGCCGTCATGTTCAGGGTGTGGTCACCCAAAGGATTTGCCCAGCGATCGGCGATCTTCACAGAGAATCGAACCTGTTCAGCCGGCGCCGCCGTGGATGGGCCGGAGATTTGTGAATTGCCGCTGTAGGCTGTACCGGTCAGAAGAGTACAGACGCGCGTAATCGCCGCACCGCCCTGAGCCCAGTAGGTGACGTAGTCGATGGCCCCGATGCCGTCATCATTGGCGCCAGTCAGGGAAGCATCGAAATCGAGAGTCGCCGACGTGATCTTCACGCGGTCGCTGGCAGAGAAACAGCCGTTCTGGAAAGCGCCGCCCGCCACCGTCAGGTAGTTGGCCTCAGCTTCAAAGGTCGTGCCGCCGACTACAAAGTTGTCGTTGACGTCAAAGGCTTCGATCCAGATTGAGAAATTGGATGTACCGTCGGCAAGCAATGAGTTCTGCCAGCCGGTGATGACCAGCGTTTCAGGAAGATGTGTGTTCAGGAAGACTGCTGAGTCACGCACCGTTCCACCTGAGGTCTCGGCGTATATCCAGACCAGTCCGTCGGCGGTCGGCACGTTGTTGCCCGCGAACCAGGCCGAGGTCGCAATACCCTTCCCGCCCTGCGTCCGGAGCTGAGTAGACATCATCGTGCCTTCGTCGCACGAGAAATAAACTACGGTAGAATCATTGACTGGGTTGAGATAAACATCGGAGACCACCGCCACGATATCTACCGAGTCGGCGACGTTATCCCAGTAAGCTACGTTACACTCGGAGGCACCGATTACGATATGCTCAGGCGGGCCAGCCGCAATGAGCACCTGGGTGGCGTTGGAAAGAACCGTACCGAAGTAGGCACGAATTCTGACTGTACCGGAAACGGTGCCGGAGGAGATCGTAGTCGTAGCCATGCCCTGGTTGTTGGTGTAAGCCGTATCCGGACCGTAATCGAGCGTGTCAACCTGTTCGCCGCCGCCCGGACCGTCAAGAATTGCGAATACGATAGTCATGCCCTCGGAAACCGGGTTGCCGTGCGTGTCATAGCCGGTCGCCCGCAAAGTGGCCGTCTCGATTCCACCAGTTTGCGCTACTGATAAAGTCACCGAATCAGAGGCCAGGTAAATCGAATACAGAACACTGTTGGGTGAAATCTGGACCGACAGCTCTGCATCGCCCTGAAGACCGTTGTCGTCAACGGTTACTTTTATGTAGACCGTGTAGGCTTCGTCGCCGGAGATGTAATTAACCGTGGCTTGACCTTCACCACCGGAAACAGTCACCGTCGAAGGAATCTGACCGTAAGAATCCCAGACGCCGTTGCCGTTGGCATCAGCAAGGAGTGAGTCGATATTCTCGGACCAATAGCCGTTGCCATCCTTGTCAATGAACTTCTCACCGACCACCAGCTTGATCAGCGTACCGTCAGCTGCCGGCTGGCCCAGTTCGTCGCGTACCACAACCGTGACTTCCGACGTGTCATGTCCGTTAGCAATAAGCAGGCTGCGCGAGACGCTGACGTTCACATTGCCGGTGCCTACTGACCCCTGCGTGACCGACAGACCTACCGAGGACGAAACGGCGGTTCCCACAATCTGGGCCTGTATAACTACGGCGCCCTCTTGTGACGCGGTGAAAACCGTAGCGGCTACGCCGTCGGCCTCGGTGGTATCGTATTGCGGCGTGACTGTCCCGGCGCTGCTGGGGCTGACGCTAAAATAGATCGCCTGATCCACAAGGCCCACGGCGTTGGCAGTCACGGTGGCCTCAACCACCGAAGTCTCGTTGGTCTCCACCGAAGTCGGCGAGGCCGCAACGCTGATGACACTGCCCGTGGGGATCTCGTTATCTACCGTGTTTTTGGAACTGCACCCGAAAACCATCAGGAAGGCGACTCCGATTGTCGCCACCAGTCCCACCATTCGGAATGTCTTAGTCATGGTCTTACCATCTCCTGCTATCGAGTAATCGATTCTTTACAACCCAGGATTTCTCCATACAACCCTACTCAGTATTAATCGACAGATTTCGTGGGAGATTTAGAGACAAAGGGCCTCCACCGTTACCGCGGTGGAGGCCCTTTAATCAGGCTGTTTCAGATCGATCAAGGCTTCTCGTTCATCGCCAGATCGCCTTCCGCGATTGTCGGCGTCACGAAAATGACCAGATCACGACTCTCGGAACTCTTGGTGGTGAACTTGAAAAGGTACCCCAGCAGCGGAATATCCTTTAGAATCGGTACCCCGTACTCGGTCTCCACCTCATCCTGAGTTGTCAAACCGCCGATAACCGCCGTTTGACCGTTGGCCACGATTACGTTTGTTTCGGCGTTATTAGTATTGATAACCACCCCGGCGGCGTCAAACTCGAAAGTCGAGCGTTCCGGCTTGAGATGCATAAGCACCTGGTTTTCGGCAGTGATGTGGGGGGTAACTGTCAGAATCGTACCGATCTCTTCGAACTTGATCACAACATTACCCGACGGGTCAAACTGCTTGACCGGTACCTTCTGGCCCATCTGAATACGGGCTTCTTTGTTCTCGACCGTGGTGATTTCCGGATGAGCGATAATCTTGCCCTTGCCGCTCTTGACCATGGCCTCAACAAAGGCGTCGAGATTCCAGTCGTGACTGGCGACGTTGAGCGTATACCGGCCAATCGGGTCTTCAGCGCCGACATCAGCCATCACTTCACCGGTCTGGGTGGATGTTGTGCCGCCTGCTGTGGTGTAGCTGCCGTTCATCATCCAGTTGACGCCCAGTTCCTGAAGACCCTCAGAAGAGATTTCGAGAAGCTGGGCGGAGATTTTGATCTGCTTGGCAGGAGAATCGAGCTTGGCTATGTAGTCCATTACCACCAGCAGGTTTTCCGGTACCTCTTGCAGCACCAAAGAATTAGAACGCGTATCGGCCACGACCTTGCCGCGGTCGGTCAACAGGTTCTTTACCGTCTCGACCATGTCCGAGGCGACCGAGTTGGCGACCTTGACAATCTTGGTTTCCAAAGGAACCAGTTTCATCTGGTTGGCATCGTGCTCACTCTGCTTGGTCAGCTCCTCGCGATACGACTCGGATTTCATCACCCGGACATAGCCGGCATGATCATCGACAATTGACAGGTCATAGGTTCGGCCAATAATGTCCATGGCATCGCGCCAGTTGACATCGCGCAGACGGATGGTCACGGTACCGGAGACATCCGGCGCCACCACCACATTAACTTTGCCGTAGTCGGCCAGGAAAGTCATAGCCGAACGGATTTCGCTGCCCTGGAACTCGACGTTCTTAATTATGGCCGCATCGTTGGGCGCTGCTTCACCTTGCGCCCAGACCGGCACAGCCAGCGCCAGTACTGCCAGTACCGAACCGGCGAACTTCCACGAAGTTACTTGGTCTCTCCACCACATATCTCTACCAGCCTTTCGTAAGTGTCATTCCATTGTAAGAGCCACGGTTCTTGACCAACCATACTCGAATATCTGGAAATAGACCTGTTCCGGTTCGACGCGAAGAACATAACCATTTCGAACCTTGTCTCCGGTCTTAAGGATATAACTGAATCCGGTCTTGTCTTCAAAGAGTGCCTGATTGGGTCCGCCGTCGGAATCAATAATACCCACCAATTTCAAGCCTTCTACGTTGGGGATACGATTCTCCACTGGCGCATTGAACGTCCGCGCATCGTCAATCAATGGGTCGAAAGGATCACGCCGTTCCAGTTGCTCGTACTTTATCACCAACCGTCCCGGGAACTCGGCCACCATGGTGCCGCGAATCTTGTCCGACTGGATGTCGCGACGGAAACGCGCCGTGGCGCGAGCGGCGCCCGGTTCCGAGGTAGCCACTACATTCGACTCCTCAGCGAGGTCGATTTCTTCCGGCTCGACTGCGGGTTCGAAATCAGTCGGGGACACAACAGTCGTGTCTATATGCTCAGCTTTGGTAGTTTCGCGAGAAACTGCAGGCTCAGCGTTTTCAGCAACTTGCACGACGGGCCCCTGCTTCACGGGTTCTGTGGCAACAGGCGCTGGGACAGATTCAATCGGTGTTGAAATCGTTTGTGTCGGAAGACTTGCCGCCGGTTCGATCGGAGTATCTCCAAGGAACGCCATCGGCGGAGTCCACACCATGCGCGGTTCGACACTGGGGGTTGATTCCGTCGGCTGGTCCGGTGGCTCAGTCTGCACTATTTCTTTTTCAGCCGGCGCAACGGACAACGGCGTGGTTTCTTTCTCTTCGTCGACAGCTTCAGGATTCTCGACCGGATCAGGAATATTCACAGCTATGGTTGGTTTGGGCTGCTCAACGACTTCGGGTGCAGCCGGTACCACCTCTGTGTACTCTTTCTGCGGCGAGGGTTGGGGTATATCCTGAGACAACGGGGTGTCGTCAGACTCGTCCGAGAACATACGTGCATTAAAGCTGCGGTCTTTGACTGTACTCATTGCCCAGGGATTTTCGTCCACGGCAACCGTCAGCTGGGAAGGATGAATCTTATCAGACAGGCTTTCAATACGGTCCTGTTCTATGGCTTCGTTGCGGGCCTCTACACTCTTTGGCTTGACCTCCGGAACAACCTCGTTGGCAGGCTGCAAGGCCAACACAGCGGGCTGAACGCTCTCTTTATTACCAGCTACCGAGCTGGTAGACCAGGCCGCGAAGCTCTTCGGCTCTCTTTCATTGAAATAGACTGTGACCGACTTATCGTCGGACTCGATGTGATACACCGGAGCAGTTTTGAGATCGAAGACTATTCTTGCGATTTTCTCCGGGCTCACGGCATACTGGCTACTGCGAAGGCCGGCGATTACACACGGCGGCAGTTCCAGAAACTCTTTGCCGCCCAGTTCGTGAGTAGCCGAAAGGAGGTCGACAATCACTCGGTCCGGACGGCCGTCTTTGGGCACCTCGGTCCGGTGCGTGAAACGAACCGGCCCCTGGATGTCTATACGCGCGATCGTGAAACCATCCTGGTAGCTGATTTCTACATTGGTTACCTGGGAAGCCCAGGTCGAGCCGGCGACCAGAAGCCATCCGATAACAGCTATAGCAGCAATTCTCTTCATGACAGTTCAGTCCTTTACAACGACAGTTCCGCGAGCCGCTCGCTCTCTTTAACGTAGTAGGTCATCAGGGTGAATTTAGCGTTCATTGTGGCCTTTTTCCGGCCCACTTCAACCACGTCCTTTTCCCCCTCGCCCCCAGTCTTGCCCTTCGGACAGTTCTCAGCTGTAATCTGAACGTCGGTAACGTTGGCTATGAACGGGAAGTTGGCTACGTAGCTGACGAATCGACCAAAATCGTGATAGGTCCCCACCATATCCACTTCAAAGGACGCAACCTCGTAAAACTCCTGCGACGCGACCGGCAGCGGGTGTATCTTGGTAATGCGAGTACCCGTTATTGACGAAGCGGTGTGAAGTTGCACGAGGATCGATGGCACCTGCTTCACTTCCGGCAGCAGGGACTCAATCTCCTGGTAGCGACTGGTCAGGTCCGCGTATTCCACTTTCAGCGCGTCCAGCGACTTGGCTTTCATTTCCACGTTCCGGAGATCAGTCGTGATGGTCTCAAACTCCTGCCGACTGTTATTGATCTGGCTGTTGTAGCTCGAAAACAAGCGACTGTACCAGAAATAGACCACGATGAAGAACGCCAGGACGGCTATTACGATCTTCTGAGTCTTAGAATCTTTCAGGTCCATACGACGTCCTTCCTTAGTTCATGCTCACGTGGCTGGTAACAGCAGAGTCGCCCTCGGTGCCGGTCTGGGCTACTCTGGCCCGCAGTTCCTCATCAGAGAGGTAGTGTACGTTGGCGGCCAATTGGAACATGTAGGCTTTCTCGCCTGCGTAGAGTGTGTCCCTGGAATCGACTAGCTCGACTTTGTCGAAGTAGTCGGAACGCATCAGTTTGATCATGGTCGCTGCCAGCGCGTTCAGCGTGAAAGTATAACCCCTGAACTCAACCGTGCGCTCGGAGGGCAACTCCGAGGTCGGGGGCACAGTTGTCTGCGGTTCTTCCTTGTCCGATTTGGCGTCCTTGGCACCCTTCTGCTGTTTCGGTTTCTCAAGAGGAACTTCTTTCAACTGGTCAAGCCAGACAAACTCGGGAATGTCGAGGGAGACATCTTCGAGTATCCGCACCCAGGCGGAGCGGTGTCGATCCAACTTTTCGACCGCGCTTATCCGCTGATGGATCTTGTCCTTCACGTTGCTCAGGGCATCGACCAGGCGGATGTCTTCGCGAAGCATCTCCGCCCGCTGGTTGGCGCGCTCGATGTCATTCTTCAGCGAACTGAGCTGGCTCATCTGGTAAAACGTGATGGCGGCGAGCACCACCACGATACCGATCGCCGCCGAGGCGGCATAGACACCGGTCTTGCCGAATTGAAATGTCCCGGCGCCGTCACGGCGATCTTTTGGCAGAAGATTTATCTCTATCATGGTGCCGTGCCTCACTTAACCTTGCGCATGGCCAAACCGACCGATACCGCCAGCAACGGAGCGATCTTCTCGGGCTGCACAAATTGGAACAGCTCGGGATCGTAATCAATGTTGCGTAGCGGATTGGCCAGCTCCAGCGGGATGTTTATTTTGGACTGCAGGTACTCAGACAGGTACGGAATCAGCGCCCCGCCACCTGACAAGACAAGCCAGTCGATATGATCAATCTTGGTCTGAGAGCGGAAATACGAAAAAGCCAACTCGATACCGGAGATCAACTCGTCGGCTGCGGACATTATAGTGGCTTTGAGCATGTCCTGGTCAATGGAATCGTCCATCTCGCCCTTCAGCGCTTTGGCCGTCAACTCCGGATTAAGTCGGAACTCTTTCTGGACAGCCTCGAAGACCTCACGTGTGCCCGCAGATACGTCGCGGGTAGCTGAGAAGAGACCCTCGGAAAGATAGGTGATATTGGTTACATCGTAACCGATATTGACCAACGCCGTGACCCGGGTGGGGTCGATCTCATAGTTGGCTTCGTAGGAGTTAAGAATAGCGAAGGCGTCGTCATCGACCACGACCGCACGCAGTCCGCAGTCCTCGATCAAGTCAAGGTACATCCGGAGGTACTCCTTGCGGGCGGCAACCAGCAACACGTCCATTTTGTTGATGTCGTCGTCGGTCTTGATGACGTGATAATCAAGACTGACGTCGTCCACATCGAACGGCGCGCGCTGCTCCGTTTCAAACAGAATGGCCTGTTCCGCCTCCGGGCCAGTTTTCTTGTCGATCGTAAACCGGTCGGTGATGACACTGTGGCCGGACACCGAGACCACCACATCCCGGATTTTCGGATCGGTCTGGTCGATCAGGGATTGGATGTTGAAGATGACCGCCTCGCGGTCGCGAATCTCGTCGCCGACTATGGCGTCGTGCGGCAATTCGCGTATACCGATCGACGAGACGGAGTAGCCGTCCTTACCGTGATCAAGCTTGACCAACTTGATGGAGTTGGAGCCGATGTCCAACCCAACGGTGCTTTTTCCTTTGCCAGAAAACAACATGGGCAACTCTTTATTAGGGGTGTACCAGTTTTTTTTCCGTCCTTGGCGTCCTACCGCCTGCGTCGGCTTTCGTGTCCCCGATCTCAGGCACCCGGCGCAGAGTGATCGTCACAGAGCCACGATGCGCCGTCGTCCGGTCAGGGGTAGTCCAGCCGATAGTTCTCATATCGGCCTGCCAGTTGACTATCTTGAGGAGAAAAAACCGGCAAAAAAGAACGTCTCTGGCACAATTGCAGAGCCTCCCCCCGCGTAACGACCTATTGAAAAACCCGCCGAAAAAGTGCCATCGAGCGACCCTCCCAAGCAACCTAACAACTAAAAGGCGTCAGCCCGTGTCGGCTGACGCCACTCTAACGCTTTTCCAACTGGGCAAATAGCCAGGGAGGTGCCGCTCCAGGCCCGGGTATAGCGGCTTCTTCTACCAAGCGTAGTAATAGGAATAGGTCCCGACCCGGCCGGTGGCGGCCAGAACGTTGATGGCAAAGTATGCCAGCATGTTGTCGGATTCCCCAACCAGGTAAACATTCGCATAACCAGTGGCCATCGCCGAACCGTTGGGTCTGAAAACAATGGCGCTGTTTTCCATAGATACGTATATGTAGTCGAATTCAGCGGGCAGCGTATCGACCCAGTAGGCAGAGTCGCCTTCGCTGTATGACGGGGTACCTGGATCGACCGAGTTTTGGAACACTGTCAGTTGGCGGTTTTCGGTATTGATGTGAACACCAAATAAATCCTTGTTGCTGATGGCGTACGACCGGGCCTTTTTCAGCGCGGAGGTCACCATCCGCTCGCCGCCCTTGAACGTTGATTTTTCATATGCCCGCTGAAGACTGGGCGCGGACAATGCCGCCAGAACTCCAATGATAACAGTCGTTATCAGAAGCTCGATCATCGTGAAGCCCCGGCTCTCCATGTACACTGCTTTGCGCAACATCATATACCTAACCCTTTGTCGCCCTTTCGATCTCTTGCCGAACCAGATCCGACAGAGGTCACGTTATTCACCTTCTGGAACGAAAGTGAGCATAAGGGGTGCCATGTATCTCTGGCTCCGCAGCCCCCCAAGTCAACTTTTCAGCCCGTTGCCCGATAAGACGTTACAGAAACTGGAGGCTGCCTTGAAAGGCATTCCGAACGAAACCTTGTATTGCTGCGTTTAGTAAACTGTGGGGACATCCCCATTACTGTTGGTAGGCAGCAGATTCGGATTGACTGCCGCGTACGCTGACTTACTTTGTTGTTGAAGGCCGGATTGCCCGGAGAAAGCAAAGCTCTCACTGCCGAAGAGGCTATCATGAACTGGCGCTCAAACACCAAGACCGCACTGATTATTGCCGGCATGGTCACCTCATTTGTCCCTCCGACTGCGCTCTCTGCCAGCCCCGGATGGAGCGCGGATTATCTAACCCCAAAGGCCGTCGAGCGAAATAGACGACTCCAAATAGTCGAGCCGCGGTTCGGCGAGTACCTGTCCAATCACCCCACCAGCCAGATCAGAGTCTGGGTCTTTTTCACTGACAAGGACATATCGGAGCGGGCCGGTTTTGAGGTCGCCGCTGCTTCGACCGCGCTCACCGACCGTGCGCGTAACCGTCGAGCGAAAGTGAACATGGACAGGATCGTATTCGCCGACCTGCCGGTTGCCGGAAATTACGTACGGACCATCGAAAACATGGGCGCGCAACACTGCCGTTCCTCGCGCTGGCTGAATGCGGCGTCGTTTGACCTGGCTGCCTCTCAGGTAGAGCGTATTGGTCAGTTACCATTCGTAGCAGAAATCCGCCCAGTGATGCGAGCACAGCGAATACCAGACGAGGAAATTGAAACCAGACCACCTGCCCCGAAAGAGAGCCAGTCAGTCAATTCGCTCAATTACGGCGACTCATACTGGCAACTCAACCAGATCGGTGTGCCGCCCGTGCATGACAAGGGTTATTCCGGACGGGGCGTAACGCTCGCCATTCTCGACACCGGTTTTCGGAAATCGCATCAGTCCATTGCCGCTCACTTTACCGAGGGACGAGTTCTCGCCGAATATGATTTTGTGCACAACGACGGCAACACCGACAACGAACTGGGTGATTGGGGCAGCGAACGAAATCATGGGACCCAGGTTTTTTCGATCGCCGGCGGCCGGGCTGACGGTCAACTGTATGGTCCGGCATATCGCGCCAACTTCATTCTGTGCAAGACCGAAGATGTTCGATCTGAGTTGCCGATTGAAGAAGACAATTGGGTTGCCGGGATGGAGTTTGCCGATTCGGTAGGTGCCGACGTGATTACTTCATCTCTTGGTTACTTGGACTTTGATTACGCCTGTCATTGCGATTACAGCTACAGTGACATGGATGGGCAGACAGCCACCTCCTCAATTGCCGCCGGCATGGCCGACGGTCTGGGCATCGTGCTCACTAAGTCAGCCGGCAATAACGGACCCAATGCCAGTACGATCACCGCTCCGGCCGATGCTTTTAACATTCTGGCTGTAGGATCAGTGGATGGTGGGGGTGTGATTGCCGGTTCATCAAGTCGGGGACCGACCGCCGACGGCCGCATGAAACCTGAGGTCTGCGCACGCGGTGTTTCCACGGTCATGGCACACCCGAGCGCCACCCCTGACAACCTGTATATGACAGGCTCCGGCACGTCCTACGCCGCGCCGTTGGTCGCCGGCGCCGCCTGCCTGCTGATCGAGGCGCATCCGGAATGGACACCGGCGCACGTACGCGAAGCACTGAAAGCCTCAGGCAACCGAGCCGGCAATCCCGACAATAATTATGGCTGGGGGATTATCAACGTCAATGCTGCCCTGGGTCTGGGACCCGACTGCTGTTTGGGCAAGGTCGGGAATGTGGATGGGTCTGTAGACGAGAATCCGACTCTTGCGGATGTCCTGGCCCTGGTCGATTTCCTGTATGTGAATCATATTCCTCCGGCGTGTCTGGCCGAGGCCGATGTCAACCAGTCAGGAGGCAGTGTGCCGCTTCGGCGTGACATCACAATAGGCGACATTGCGCGTCTGGTTGACCACCTCTACATCAGTTACAGGCCTTTGCCGGACTGCATGTAAGTCACAAAGCCCCGCCTGCGACAGACTTACTCAATTCATAGCCGTTGCAAATCTTCGACGATTTAGTATCTTATAAACAAATCGTGGGATATCTCTCCGCCTGCCCGGGCGGATGAAAGGAGAGTTGTTCGATGCGATCCTCACACGTGTGGCGTGCACTCTTTGAAGTGCCAAAGCTCATTTCGTGGTTTCAATACCAAGCATCTCGACAGACTGGCACCATGTATCGGCGCCATCTCGTTTTCTTTATTCTGGTGGGCTCCGTTCTTCTTCTCCCTTCCGCTCTGTTTGCTGAGTCACCGGAGTATCGGGTGATCGAGATACCGATTCCCGTCTGGGGTGGGTGTTTGAGCGACGACAGTTCAGTGGTGGCTGGAACAACACCCGACATGCGCCTGTGGACATGGGCAGATGGAGTGGTCACGTACCTACCGATAGGCGGCTCAATCTCCAAGGCATCTGTTATGGCCGTCAACAACAGCTCAACTAGTGTCGGATGGATCTCGGACTCATCATCATCATGGGGCATCAACGCATGCATGTGGCCGAACGGCACTTTGAGAATTCTCGATGGAGGGCCATGCTGTGTGTCGTTGTGGGTGATGGACATCAACACCTCTGGAACGATGATAGGGAAGATCCGTGACACTGCCGAGGACAGACAGAATTATCCGTTCATTTACAGCGGGTCCGGATTGGTGTCGCCTTTAAGAGACCCGGCGTGGCTTGAGTTCCACGCAATAAATGACGCCAATGCTGTTGCGGCCAGATCCTGGTCAATTCCTGATCAGTTTTGGAGAGCCTGCGTATATCACGATGGAACAGTCAGCATCTTGGGCGGCCCCAATTCTAGCGCCTATGATATCAATAACTCCAACCATGTGCTCGGCGAGGACGGGTCTGGCGGGTTCTGTCTATGGAAGGACGGAACACAAATACCGGTGGGGTTGCGCCGGACATCGGGTGAGTATGCGACCGGTGGCCTCAATGATTTTGATGTCATTGTAGGTTACACAGAGACCGATGGCCATAGAAGCGCCGCCGTGTGGCAAGATGGCATCACACGCGACCTCAACACCTTGATCGATCCGGATCTGGGTATTTATCTTGGAACCGCATTGGACATCAATAACAAAGGGGAAATTCTCTGTAACGGGACGGGTGGCTTGTACCTTCTGGTTCCCGACACGACAATTACCGTCCGCGACGCCAACAATGACGCCATTCCGAATGTGGAGTTTAATCTCATCAAGGTTGCCAACAATCCGCCGGTCTTTACCGAGGATACGCTCGGGTCTTTTACTACGGACGGAGACGGTAGACTAGAGTTGACGAAGATAGCAGCCGACACGTTCGAGGTGAGTCTGAGCACCGGTACTAAACAGCTGGTAGTAGGGGACAGTTTGAAGATCTCCAAGCATGTGCACAGCATACCTGCCGCGAAGCATGCGGGTGTCTTGGGCACGATGTATTCAATTCATCTGGACAATGCCCACTTCGCTAAGGACGGCCACATGTATTTTGATCGGTTCACCGGACCCGGTCAGGAGATGAAGCTGAACCACACGGAACTACGCTACAACCTTTTGGTGTCGGTGGAGTGGGACGCTGCGTTAAGTTACTTGGGCAGTCTGGGGGCTGGTCTGAAGGCGATGTCCAACTATCTGTATGATGTGAGCGATGGGCAGATACGGCTGGATACCGTAGCAATCTTGGATAACAAAGCCTTCTGGAATGATGCGGACATAAAGATCTATGCCAGCAACATGGTTCACCCTCATGTAGATCTTCTTAATGGAATTGTGCGATCGGGGCCATCAGGCGCTCCGGTTGAGATGCCGCGCAAGTGGTTCGGCAACTCGGACGCCTGCAGGAACGGCACGTACACGGAGAACCCCCTGAATCTGGAAGACAATTATGACGTTCGGACCAAGTGTCATGAGTTGGGTCATTATGCCTTGAACTTCGGCGATGAGTACAGGTTTGCTGACGGGAGCGGTGGCCTCGTGGACGAGATCGGTCGCTGTGGGTCGGTTGCCAACTATGGCTTCATGGATCACCCGTTTGAGGGTTATGGACCATTGGCCTCTGAGATGTCAAGCATTTACCAATATGCGGACGGGGCCTGCCGAAATACCCAGCAGTTCTTGCTGTTCTTTGGTTCCTGTTGGGATCATCTGGAGGAGCAATATGAATGGGAGTGGGGCTCCGCGTCGATTTTCGTTCCGATAATCACGCCGGATGATGCTGAGCGGGAACTTCCAGACGGGTTTAATTACCTTCCCGGACCCAACGGGGAGATGTTTGTGCTGGATTATAATGTGGGAGCCTTGGTTCAGTTCCCAGTAGAACAATTCCCTCCTGACCTGGACATCGTTACCTTGGAAGTGCAAGTGGAAACGCCGACACACCGCGTATCCAAAGCAGACGTCAATCTCATTAACCATTTTAACACGAGTCCCAAGAAGATATATCAAGGACAGACGGACGATGGGCATGGTCGTATCTGGGTAGTGGGAGCTTCGGAGAGTGACCACCTGATCCAGGCCACGAGTGGGTTAGCGGTAGAGCTTACAGGGAACCTTCCGCACGCGGCAGCATCGACCGGCAAGGTCTGGATGTGTGGAGAGGAGTCGATTGGAGGCACCAAGGAAAAGGGAGTGAGCAACCTCTCATGGTCAGCCGGTGACAGTGTAGTCATACAACTAAGGGAAGTTCAGGGGGATTATCCCTTGATCTGTGGAGTCAGCCTGGGCGATGATACTGCGACCTATCACCTTGATCTTTTGAATCCGTTTTCTGCTCCTCCGAAAGCGGACCTGTTGCCTGACGCCGGTGGTTTTCACTCCTACGACTTCACTATTGACGGGTCCGGTTATGCAGTTTCGATGAGCGATTCTCTGGGTGGTTCAGGAACCATTACCGTCTGGGCGAAAGATGATTTGTCCCAGGACTTCTTCTTCAGCACAAACTATACGGTCGCTGAGTTCGACACCGGTGCCGCGATGTGGAATCTGATGGGACCTCTGGGAGAGGCTGAGGTGTGGATCGACACCTCGAATGCAACACTCCAGAAAGGGGTGATCTTGTCGTCACCCTACTTGATCATAAGAACAGGGTTAACCGATGTAAACATCCAGGCCGGTGAGGCCCATTCGCTTTCAGTCTACCCCCCGACGAGCCTGAGCGGACATAATCAGTTCGTTATTCGGTATGCGGACAGTGATCTGGATGCTGGCACGGGGATAGTAGGCAGAGAAATGTCCTTGCAGGTATTCTTTTGGAATGGAGGCTCTCATCAATGGGAACCGATAGGTGGGAGCGTGGATACCATTCAGAACGTAGTGTCGGCAGTCATCTCCGATGTCGGAGTATATGCTGCGTTCACAACGGAAGTTGTCACAGGTATCGAGGATGATGAACGCGGTGATATTCTGCCGTACAAGTTTGAGCTAAGTCAAAACTACCCGAACCCGTTCAACCCGGTGACGACTATTGAGTACAGTGTGCCGTCACGCACAGAAGTCACAATCGAGATCTTCAACGTGCTGGGCCAGAAGGTGCGGACGCTTGTGAGCGACACGAAAGCGGCAGGCTCTTATCGAATCGAGTGGAGTGGCACCGATGAATCCGGCCGGTCGGTTTCGACTGGCGTGTATCTGTACCGCTTCCAGGCCGGTGATGTCGTTCAGACGAAGAAGATGTTGTTGCTGAAATAACTCCGAAACGCTCCTCTCAGAAGAAAGAAGAGCCGGTGCGCTGGGAACGCTCACCGGCTTCTTTGTATGCCAATGTGATTTCAGGTTTTCAGATGACGAACTTGCCCTTGCGATAGATCACTTTGCCGTCGGCAACTATTTCCCCGTCTTTTTTCAAATCGCAGACCATATCCCAGTGGATCGCGCTGTGGTTCTTGCCGCCCGATTCAAGAATCGAAGCCCCCACCGCCAAATGGCAGGTACCGCCGATTTTCTCGTCGAACAGCGTATTGCCGGTAGCCTGTTTGATCTCGTAGTTGGTGCCAACCGCGATTTCACCTACCAGGCGTGCGCCTTTATCAGTGTTAAGCATCGCGGTCACGAAGTTCTGATTCCTCGAGGCACTTTCCGCCACCACTCGCCCGGCTTTGAATTCAAGACGAACGTTTTCGGCGGAACGACCGTCATACTCGGCCGGATAAGTAAAATGTATATAACCCTCGGTCGAGTTCTCTAGCGGGCTGCTGAAAATCTCGCCGTCCGGGAAGTTCTCGGTCCCGTGACAACTGATCCACTTGCGCCCTTTGAGACGGAGCTTCAGATCGGCATTGCTCCCGCGAATGTGAAGGCGATCTACCCGGTTAAGAATCTTCACCAGGCGCCCCTGCTCTTTGGCAACCTGTTTCCAATGTTTCACCGGGTCGGCCAGATGCAGGTTACCGGCGCGATATACAAAGTCCTCGTAGTCGCGAAGCGACATCTCGGCCTTCTGGGCATCCGCCTGAGTCGGGAACTGGGTCCCCACCCACTGAAGAGATTTGTCAGCAATTCTCTTGAACAGGGTACGTTGTATCTTGCTGCGCCCCTTGCGCTGCAAGGCCTGCTTCTTCGGATCGGCTCCTGACAGATAGTTGGTGTTCTGGAATCCCCAGGCCACGAGGAGCGCATCGATTTTTGAGATTTCGAGCCGTCTCATGGGTGTTATGTAACTGATTTGTTCTTTACTCCCCTGTTTGAGCATCGCTTCGGCAGCATCAGGACAAGTCACTTCGATGTAAGGCAGAGCGCCGACAGCCACCGCTTCCTCAAAGGCAGCCTGCATTAGCGGCATGGCGACATGTTCGCCCTGAATCTTAAGAAGCTGGCCCTTCTTGAGTTGCAGCGAGTAGTTGACAAGCAATTTGGCTAATTTGCGTACGCGCGGGTCCATATGTATCTCCAATCTGATTACTGTAATTTCTCTTCGTTTCTTCTCAATTGTTCAGTGTCTCCAGCAACTTCGGGAGTTCCGACAGCGACTTGATCAGATAGTCCGGCCGCGATGCCTGCAACTCCGCCAGGTCTCCATATGGAGACTCCACCGCGACTACTTTCATCGGCACCGCATGCGCGGCATGAACATCGTTAATCGTATCACCGACTACGATCGCCCTCCGGGGTATTGATCCCAGACGCTCCACTGCTAACCGAAAAGCGTCCGGAGCCGGTTTGACTTTAACAACCTCGTCCGATGCCACCAGTGCATCAAAGTACCGACCCCAACCGTGCTTCTCGACTATTCCCTCGACATGCGCGCGTATCTTGGTCGTGGCAATCGCCATCTTGTATCCTGCCCGGTGCAGTTGCTCCAAAGTCTCCGGGACTCCATCGAGTACAACCGCAGACGCCACCATTACTTCTGAGGCACGAGATTGGAAATGGCGATGCAGCTCCTCAACTGACACCGACGTGAACTCCCGGTACATACATGAGAGGGGAAAGCCTATGAAGCGGGCAATTCGCTCACGAGGTTGCTCGGGCTGATTCATCATTCGGAGTGAGTAGTTGACGGCGTCCACTACCCCCGTCGAAGAATCGATCAAGGTTCCGTCGAGGTCAAAGACCAGATGGCTAAACTGCTTCAAAACAGACGATGCACTTTCCCGATCACGTCGCGAGGCGAAATCTGAAACGTCCTTTCGATCGCGCCCTTGTTCAAAGTAGCTACCAAGATAGCGTCGGGATCCACACGTGTCAACGGAACTTGACTTCCGGAAATTGTCGAGAGCCTCTCCGGTCCGGGAACAGGGTAGCCATCAACGAACAACGAATCGTTGTAGAACGCCACCTCCTCGCCGGAACGTCCCAGAACGAGGCCGAATTGTGACAAGTAGTTCTGGTCGTCAAAGCGCACCAGGTCCCATCGAGCTGGTGTGCGACGAGGGTACGGTTCATTAAGAAAGAACAGATTGACTCGATAGGCGGAGCGATCCACTACACCGAAGACTCGACCTTTCTGCATAGAATCAAACTGTCCGGTCTCAACACTGAACATCTGGGGCAAATTGCGCAGCACAAGATTCGTTGGCGAAAGCGGCAGCGCCAAGTTGAGAACCAAAACCACAAAAACGAAAACCCATGCGCCATATGCGCTCCGCGCTCTTTTCTTTCTATTGCGAAGGATCGTCCGCCACAAGTCCACATAAGAAAAACCGTAGAAGATTGTCGGTAGACCAAACAGCACCACCCTGACCCAAATGGGAAGCTCGACCAGAAAGGAAAAGAAGAACAGTACCGAGGCGATAGCCATCACCAGAAAGACAAAAGTCCCGAAGAGATACTCGCGCCAGTAAAGGTGCCCAGCGCCGGGAACAATGAAATTGAGCAGAAGTCCGAAACCTATGCGTTCTTTGATTCGTTCAATCATGTGAGTGCCTGGTGTTCTGAAACAGTACAATTTGGCCGAAATCAGTACCCGTGCAAGGCGTCTAAACCGATATAAATAAGCAAGTTCCCTCAATTCGTGTGTCACATTGGACGGTGCGAACCTAAAGAAAGTTGCCTTGGAACCGTAGTGATATATGTAAGTACTTGAATGGCAGCGTGATGTCATTGACAAAGTTGACTGACTGCACCGCATGAAACAATTGAACTTGGCTAACTGTATAAAATATCAACGAGATACGTGCCCGACCCGTCCTCAAACCAACTTGACAAGACGTGGCTGTGCCTTACATTAGATGACGAGATCATAAACTATAGAGGTTCTTCATGTACCGCTTCACTGTACAGCTTTTCGGAATTACGTTGTTTGCTCTGGCTCTGATATGGTTCGCTGATCCAGGCGATGCCAGCCAGATAACCTCGAACCGCCCTGAGCCAGTTCTTTGGGCCGACACGGTTCACATCGATCTCGATAAAGAGAATCCGGCGGTGGAGATCGTTCCGGCCGACGATCGTGATACGTTTCTCCGAAACGTCAAGAAGCTGACACAGACAGCGTTCAATATCCGTAGTCACTACATGGAGGACGTCGACGTCAAGAAGATGATCGAGGCCGGCGTAGAGGGCATGTTGTCGGAACTGGACCGCTACTCGGTTCTGATGGAGGCCGAGGCCTACGACGCACTCATGGAAAGCACTCACGGCAAGTACCAGGGATTGGGGATGCAGATTGACGAGAGAGATGACCGAATAGTCATCATCTCTCCCATCGAAGGTACCCCGGCGTATCGCAAAGGTCTCCGGGCCGGTGACGTTATTACATCCATCGACGGACACGATACGCAAGGGATGCCGACTTCCGATGCGGTTCGCCTGATGCGTGGCGAAGCCGGCACTTCCGTTATTCTCATTATCAAGCGAGTCGGCATTGAGGAGCCAATGGAGTTCGAACTTGAACGCGCCGTCATCGAATTGAAATCAGTCAACTACTACGGCAAGCTGCCGGGTACCGATATCGGTTATGTAAGACTTTCGCGGTTCGCCGAGGAAACCAGCCGTGAACTCCGTGAGGCGGTTTCCGCGCTGAACGAACAGAATGTCTCATCGATGATTCTCGATCTTCGTTCTAACGGCGGTGGTCTGCTTGATCAAGCCAAGGAGACCTCGGAACTGTTCCTTACTGAAGGGCGCGAAATCGTGTACACGAAGGGCCGCAGCACCAGCTCGGAACGTCACTACCGTTCGGAACGTCCGCCGCTTTTTCCGGAAGACAAGCCGCTGATCATACTGGTAGACGAAGGGACTGCATCGGCGTCAGAAATCGTCGCGGGAGCCATTCAGGATTGGGATCGCGGCCTGCTTGTGGGCAGCACGACCTACGGCAAGGGTCTGGTGCAACAGATCTTCCCCATCTCTGCCGATGGCACCGAGGCTCTCAAGCTGACCACAGCCCGTTACTACGTGCCCTCGGGGCGGTGCATCCAGAAACCGGAACGCCAGTCCAAGCATCCGGCAGACCCCGACCTTGATACCGTAGAGACAAGTGATTCGCTCGTGGTAGCACAGAAGGATGTCTTTTACACCAACGGCGGGCGTGTTGTTTACGGCGACGGCGGAATCGCACCTGATGTCGACATCGAGCGCGATACCTGGAAGCCGATTGAGATCAATCTTGAACGTAAAGCTCTGTTCTTTGACTTTGCCGTTCAGTACGTCGCCGCGCATCCAGATATCAAAGCGGACTTCGAAGTGACCGATGAGATTCTATCAGAGTTCCGTCAGTTCATTAAATCGAAGGACTTTACCTACAAATCAGCTCTGCAGATCGCTGTTGAAGACCTACGCAAGACAGTTACGGAAGAAGACAAAGAGCCGGTTTTCGTGAAGTCGCTCGAGCAGATGGATGGGCTGGTGCAAGCCGAGAAGGACGCCGACTTTGGCCGCTCCGCGGACTACCTCAAACGGGCGATCAAGCGCGAGATTATTTCGTCCGTGTTCGGTGAGCGCGGTGTCTATGAGGATGTCATCTTCAAGTCCGATAAGACCTTACTCAAGGCCGTTGAGATTCTCGGTAGTCCCGGCGAATACTCTCGCCTCATAAACGAAGGAAAGAAGAAGGCGGAACTGTAGGACACGGCACACAGAGTTTCAAACACCAGACAGGCGCCGGCATCAATGTCGGCGCCTGTTTTTTTGAATAATCTACGGTCAAAGCAAGCTCGTAGAATCAACCCCGCCTGGTCGGAACTCTTTCATCAGCCAAAGGTCATGGTCCAATTCGTAGATCAGCCTGAGCGGTCGATCGCGCCGGGCCGTGCTGTCCATCACGAAACAGTCAATCACCGCCAGTTCGTTACTGAAGAAGATCGTGTAATCGCCGAGTTGCTTGAAAGAATAGCTCCCGTCTGAGCCGTACACGAAACGCAAGAGCGAATCCGAGTCCTGATGAATATCCAGAATTTCCACGGAAAGCAGCGAATCAATCGCGGGGCGATTCCGCTCGCTGAGGCCCTTCTGCAAGGCAAACAGCCTCCCTCGCAGGACAGGAATCTGCTCACGAGAGGGCAACTGTTCACCGCCGCAGCCAGTCAATAGGCCAGAAAGAAGCAGGAGAACTGAGGGAAAGAACCGGCTCAATCCTTCTTCTCCATATACTTGTATTGGCCGTTACCGATGCGGGTAACAGCCTTGTTTGCGACCAGTTTTTCAAGCGTGAGCGACGCCGTCAGGTTCCAAAACCAGTATCTGGTTGCCATCGCCAGGTCAGTGCTATAGAACTGGCTATTGATCTTGCGCAGTTCGTTCATAGCATCAAGCTGGATCGCCTCGACTCCAACATCGATTGTTCGGAGCATCGGATTAATGAAAGTTGAGTCGTAGAGATACATATCTGGGCTGTAAGCGGAGGGATAGTTCCAATCGACGCCTTCGCGGGCCACATAGGCTTTCTCGAATCCCGGCAAGCATACAACCACCGGTATACTGTCACCGAAACGCGATTCGTATCCGCCATTGGGCTGGGCCTGGAAATAGTGGTGTCCATTGTAGTAATCGCCTCCCTGTACCAAATACAGGTACGGGCCGATTTTTGCATTACACGGGTCGGTGTCCTCAAAAATGTTGAGAGTGCGAGAGCCGATTATGAACATTTGTCCCAGGACTTGCCAGAGGTACAGGCCACCTATCAAGGGATAGGGACGAAAGAGAAGCGTGCCACCTTCAACAAATCTGGTGCTGTCGCCACTGTAAACTCCGGCACTTACAAGCGAATCGATTACAGAACGTCGGCGAGCCAGATTGGCGGAAATCGTCTCAGTCAGTCGATCAGATATCCGGTCGGCCAGCTTTCGACCAGATTCGGCATACGCCTTATTGATGATGGGGATATCTACCGAATATTTATTCTGATCCTTCTTGAGGTACCTTTCGGAAACCATCTGCTCGGCCATAATCGTAACAAAGGAAGTATCGGTCTGGCAGATGGAGGCTATTTCCGGAACGGTCTTATTTTCTTGAAGCAGCAACAGCATGAGTCGTGCAAATTCGTTGTCGAGCAAACCATGATTGCCCGCCAGCGGCGGCAGGGTGATACGTTCCTGAAAGTACGGCATCACCATTTCCGGCAAATGGAATTTGATCGTGAACGGTTGTTCGAAGATAAGAGTCCCGAGTCCGGGGGCGTCCAGGGTGTCCACCACGTCGAAGATTCTCAACCACAGTTTGAGCTGGCCATAGTTGGGTGGAATCTCAAGCTTTGACTCCACAGTCCGCCGCGTAAACGGTTCAAGTATGAAGGTCGAACGGACAACGCGATGGGGGTTGACGTACGAACCTTCGAACGCCACGTCAGTCTCCACCACCAGGAACTTCAGCCAGTCGGTATTGTTGGTGACGTCAAACGGCAGAGTCTGCATACCCCAGACGTGCTGTGGAAAGGCGATTTCACCGACAACAACTTCCGGTTCCTGCGCCGACACACTCGCCACGGTGAGGACTGCGACCAGAGTCAGAATGAGTCGCTTGGATCTGATCAGCATAGTTTTCTCCTGTCAGGTTTTCCGCGCTGCCAGTTGCCCACAGGCGGCTTCGATATCCCGGCCGCGGCTCTTACGCACGGTAACTGCCGGCGTCCGAGGGTACAGCATTTTTGCAAACCAGTCAACCTTTTCATCTGAGGGGCTGGAGAACCCGGACTCCGCGACTGGATTATATGCCAGCACGTTGATCTTGCAGGGTATACCCTGCACCAGTCGAGCCAGGTCGAGAATATCATCCATAGTGTCATTGAAACCATCGAACAGAATGTACTCAAACGTAACTCTTCGACTTGTCTTCTGAGTGTAGTACCTGATGGCGTCCATCAATGCACCGAGCTGATACGTGCGCGCCACCGGCATGATTGCCTCGCGCTTCTCCTGAGTTGCCGCGTGAAGTGAGACCGCCAGATTG
>Ga0315276_10000238_pt1 | contig 46413 bp, 41 predicted proteins | sample YL17G05_0_MG_FD_204542 | JGI IMG/M metagenome (GOLD analysis project Ga0315276, IMG submission 204542) | Sediment microbial communities from Yellowstone Lake, YNP, Wyoming, USA - YL17G05_0 | ecosystem: Environmental > Aquatic > Freshwater > Lake > Sediment | place: USA: Wyoming | collected...
AATACATTGCTGAAGGACAGAAAAAACACTGGGATGTTAAAGAGCAAAAGACATTAGTGAACTACGTCGCCTAGCTAGTCGCTAGACGCCACGCGGTCGAGCCGCAGCGAGACCCGTGGTAGTTCACGTTTGAAGGAGGATTATGCCTTTCGACGATGAGCCTAACATAATCCATTGAGAACTTGCTCTTAGCTAAGCTGACTTGATACTTAAGGCAGATTATTGACATATCATATAATAGCTTCTGCTCATGAAGCCAGCCATCATCCTTCTTCGAGACGAACTTTATTTCTCCATCCTTGTACTCGACGCTGTTAAGCCCTTTCTCGCTGCCGACATAAGTTGTTTTGTTAATGGTGTCAGTAATCTTCAGGTTGTATTCTGGTCTCTTACCCTCTCCCTTCTTTGTTATTATGCTAAGCTCGACTTCCAATATTGGAAGGCTCAGCGCATAATTATCAATGGATGCATTATCATATGCTTTTGAGGATTTCCTGGCTCCCAGCAGCTCATGGTCGGCTACCAGGTCATCCAGCACTTTCTTTCTCTGGCTTTCTGTAATTAAAGAATTTTTTTTGTTAATCCATCCTTCTGTGATGCTATAAATCTGTAAATTATTAATTTTTTTCATCTTCTTTCCCTCCTAACATCATTAACCTTTAATAGTATCCTTCTGCCACTTCCTTCTTCACATGCGCAGCATACTTCATGTAGCCGACGATGATTGCGATTATCAACAGCACGACCAGCGCAGCTATCATCAGTATCTTGAAGGCGAATATCCACATGAAGGTCATGTCCATGACAGGCTTCTCCTTCACATTGGCCATGAGCAGGAATCTCTGCACTTCCTCTCCGCTCTTTACGCTGACAACAAACACTCTCTCGCCAGGAGCTACCTCATCGTCTGCTCTCACATAGAGGTTGACAATCCTGTCGCTCTCGCTTGGTACGATCAACAATGTGCTTGGGCTGAACCTTGCATGGCCCCAGCCGTCAAGCCCTACAGCGCTGAAGATGTATTCCTTGCTGCTGAACTCCCTGTTGGATATCTTGATAGGGAAGACTGCCTCTGATCCCTTGTAGACATCCTGTATCTCCATGACATCTATTATTGTGTTGCCTATCATCTGGTTGTTCTCGAGCACCATCTGGCAGTATTGGTCAGCCATCACCCTGATGCTTGTAACTCCAGGTATGACCTCCTCAATCCCGAATATGTTCATGAAACTAGCCTCGACGAATATGTGATAGTCTGCAGTCGGCGCACAGGCAGGCGCCCTGAGCATGAACTCCAAAGTGTTTGACTCACACACCTCGAGATTATTGATGTACTGTACTGACTCTATGCCTAGCTCAGGCATTATCACGCGCACCTTGAGGTTCCTGATGTTATAATCGCGGTTGTTGTGCATGGTTGTTATGACATTGAAAGCCCTTCCGTTGAAGACAAAATCCCCTGGATTGGTGTTGATGCTCTCAAGATAGAGATCGCAGGCATCTCCAAGGCCATTGCCGTCTGCGTCCTGCTGCAACGGGTTAGTTATGTAAGGGCAGTTGTCTGCTCTGTCAATCACTCCGTCACAGTCAGTGTCTGGCATCAGCGGCTTATCAAAGCCTGGGCTGATCGCGCAGCTCTGCGCCGAAACGAATGCGCTTATAATTAGCACAAACAATATTCCTGCAATGAATGCGAATGTCTTTTTCATTTTTCATTTCCTCGCTTAGTTAATATTTATTTATTTTAATGTTAATGTGCCCCCGATCCCGTAGGTCGTCATGCTCCATTCGATCTGGTTGTCCTTCTTCTCAGAGTATATTAAAATCGGCGTCAATGATATGTTGCTTGGTAGGGAGCTCACAAGCTTGTTCAAAGGTATTTGCGCGCTTGCTGATATGCTGAGGCGCTTACCATCAACAACCTCTCCGTCAGTGCTGTAATAATTGCTGCCGCTGGCACTAGCATTTAAGACTATGCCGTCAAGCGATTTTGTCAGCAGGCTCAGGTCAGCTCTTGCAGTAAGATGCCAGGCAGCAGTCTCATTTATTGATCTTGAATCGATCACTGCGTCCTTCACCCAGCTATCTGAATAGGTTGTCTCCATGTTGCCTGAGCCCAATCCAAAAGTGGCTGTCAGAAATGATTTGCTGAGGAATCCATTTTCTCCCCCTATGATTATTCCTGCTCTGCCGAAGTATCCTTTGTAGGCTGACTCCTCCAACCCGGTCATGGCAAGGTTCCTGTTGCTCTCAGAGCTCCAGCTGTTCTCTCCGCTCATATAAACTCCCTCTAGCAGGAAGAAGTTTGCGAGCCTCAGTTGCCCCCCCATCTGGAACTGGCTGTAGTTCCTTGTGAGCAATGTACCTCCGAAGCCAGGCACCTGCACGTCATATATCATTCCGAAATTGTTAATCCATGCCTGCAGGTTCTCTGATCTAAGCAACGCCTGGATCATGAAACCGCTGGAAGTGTTATTAGGGTCAATCTTCTTTGCGACAACGCTCTCTGCTCCTTGCAAGTAACCTGCGCTTATCTCTAGTCGTATTCCTTTTTTTGTGGCTTGTTCATTAGGGGTTGTTGTAGCTGCCGGCTTCTCATTTACCTTATTATCATAATCTGCCTTTGGCTTGTAATCAGGCTTTGAAGGAGCTGCTGGCTTGCTGGTCTTCTTTGGCTGCTCTGTCTTGGCAGAGGAGTTATTCTTATTGCCCTTATAATGAGTGACGTTATTGTTGCTATTATATTCATTATGGATGTGCTTGTTGTTATTGACAGTCTTCCCTGCGTAGACTTTGTTGTTTGAGTTGATGTCGATATTGGTTTTGTTCTTGTTCTTGACATGGTAATTATTGGTCTTGTAGTTGTTTATGGTATAGTTGTTGTTTTCATTGTTGAATATCATGTTGATATATGTCTTGGACGAGCTTTTTGCTGATTTTGAGTTGCTCTGATGATAGATGACAGATGATTTATTATCATTCTTATTATCCTTCTTGCTCTTTTCTGTCTTTTCAAGAGCCGCAAAATAATCAGCTCTCAGGATCAATCGGTCAAGCAAGCTTGGCTTTTTATCCTCCTTCAAATCCTTCTTCTGGGGCAGCTCTGCTGCGTAGAGGGCGCCTCCCCTGATGTCGATGCTGGAGCTGGATGTCCTTACTGCCTGGCCGACCAATCCTAAAGCAGCGACGGATGCATAGGCAACTGCTGTGGCAGCCACTGATTTTCTGAACAATGCTTTGAAGAATGATAATTTTTCTTTTTCCTTGGATTGGGCAATCGGCTTCTCCTGCGCAGGAGCGAACTGCACCTCTATCGCTGATTCTAGTTTCTCTGTGCTGAGCCTTGCTTTCGAGTCCCTGCTCTGCTGGTTCCTGCTCATCAGCCCTGAAACGTGCTCTGAAAGCCCGTCGATGTAGAATAATTCCTGATCATTAAGCCCTCTTTTACTGAGCCTTGTTATCTCCTCTGCAGCCGCATCAATCCTGCTCTGGTAGGTCCATAGACCTTTTCCTTCTCCTTTGAGTATTGCCTTGAGCCTCTCGAATCTTGTTGATCCTGTGAGCTCTGGTGTGAAGCCAAAGGTCTCGTCGCCAGACAGTAGCTGGCCGTTTCCCTGGTCATCTGCGTAGGCCAGGAACTCTTCATTCGTCACTCCTAATCCTAGGATGCTGAGCAAGGATTTCTCATCCTTACCTATTATGTCTGTGACTAATTCCTGCCTTTCGAAATTCTTAATGTAATTCTCAAGTGTCTTGTTCATTTTTGGATGCCTCTTTTTGTTCATGATTGATGCTTATTTGAGAGGGAGGAAGAAAGGAGTGTTTATAAATCTTTCTTTTAATTAATCACTCGTTAATGATAACAATAAGCTTTTTTCCTGGTTTAATTAGCGTTAATTAATTAAACCAACGCCCGCTACACATTCCTATACAAATGAAAGTAACCAAGCATAATAAAGCTGATATGGCCATCATCGGAGCAGGCCCTGTCGGATCATACGCCGCAAGCCTGATGGCGAAGAAGCACAGCATCTCGCTTATCGAAGAGCACGCAGCCATAGGCACCCCTGCCCATTGCACAGGAATAGTTACCCCTGAGATATTCAGCTTCGTGCCAAAGAGCAGCAGGTTCATCATCAACAAGATACATAATGTGCGCATAGTCGCTCCCAACAGCAGGGCAATAGAGCTTAATTTCAAGAAGCCAGACATTATACTTGACAGGGTAGCGTTCGACCAGCATTTCTACGACAGAGCACTTGATTCAGGAGCAGATATCCTGCTCAAGCACCGTTTCCTCTCTATAAAGAGAGACTGCATCATTGTCAAAGACTTGGAGAAAGGCAAGAGCAAGACAATGCCGTTCTCGAGATTGATAGGTGCTGATGGGCCGAACAGCGCCGTCGGAAGATCAGCAGGCTTGCTGAGAGGAAGAAAGTTCTTTGTCGGAGTGCAGGCCATAGTCAAGAAGAAGAACTCTAACGTGCTAGATTTCTATCCTCTCAAAAGAGGATTCGGATGGTCTGTCCCAGAGGACAGCAACACTTTGCGCATCGGTGTCGCCTACGAGGATAACCCTCGCAACGAATTCGAGCGTCTACTGAAGAGATATGGTGGGAGAATAATTGAGAAGCAAGGAGGCCTCATCCCGATCTACAACCCTAATGCGTCTTTCTGCAAGGGCAACGTATTTCTCGTCGGAGACGCAGCAGGGTTCGTCAAGGCAACGACAGGCGGAGGCCTTGTGCCCGGATTGAGATCAGCAGAGCTTCTCAGCAGGTCGTTGATCGGAAGAGACGATTATGCCCGCAAAATAAAAAAAGAAATCAGTCCTGGACTGTCTATGAACCTGAAGATGCGCAGGGTCATGAATGAGTTCTCTGAGCAGGAATGGAATGATCTAGTGCAGATGCTCGACAACCAGAAGTCAAGGAATGTTTTTCAGGAGATAAACCGTGACAGGCTGATCCATCTACTGTTATCCATGGCCATCGCTAACCCAGGGATAATGAAGTTCGGCTTCAGGCACCTGAAGGCTCTGCTTTAGAATTGATTAGCCGCAATCAGCGGTCATCAAAAGCCAATAAAAAATTAATCAATGAATTTTCTAATTACCATCTTAGCCAGTATTCTTAGTGCGCCGAGGAATGATCCGTGGCCTTTCTGCATCGAGTAGCCTGTGTATCTTATCACCACAGGAATCTCCTTGAAAGTTATATTCTTCCTGATGATCTCCTCGACAATCTGCGAGGCGTGCTCCATCCTGTCAGCGTCTATGTTTATCTTTTGCGCAGCTCGCCTGCTGAGCACCCTGAACCCATTGTGAGCGTCGCTGAGCTTCACTCCATAAAAAATCCATTGCACCATCACCGACCCTTTTAGCAGTATGCGCCTGCCGAGTGGCATCTCTGTCTTCTTCAGGAACCTAGATCCTAGTGTGACGTCGACTTCTCCGTCGATGACAGGCTTCAGCATCGCAGGAAGGTCCTCTATCCTGTGCTGGCCATCACTGTCAAAGGTGACCAGCACATCTGCCCCTTTCCTCAATGCGAAATCAATTCCTGTCTTCAGGCTGGCTCCCTGACCTCGGTTGATCACGTGCTGGAGAGCGAACACATCCTGCTTCTTCGCTTCGCTGAAAGTGTTGTCCCTTGAGCCATCATCTATCACGACGATATTATGGTATCCTACCCTCTTCAGCTCACGCACCACCCTGCCAATGCTCTTCCCTTCATTATAGGCAGGTATTATGAAAAAGATATTTTTTTGTTTTGAGTTATCCATTATGATCACGCCTTATTTTTTTGTATATCACTTTATCCTCTTCTCAGAGATTCACCTTCTCCTTCTCGATGAATGTGCGATGCCAGAGCTCGAAGTTCAGCAGGGTCCAGAGCTGCCGTGCATAGAACAACTTTCCCTTGTCATAGTTCTCCATTATCTTCTTGACATAGTAGGGATCAAGTATTCCCTGGCGGAATAGCTGGGTAGTGTTGAGCAGGTCAGAGACAGTGCTCTTGAGGTCTGTGTTGAGCCAGTTCTCCATCGGCACATGGAAGCTCTGCTTCTTCCTATATATTATGCTGCGCGGAAGATGCTTCCTCAATGCCCGCTTGAGCACGAACTTAGTCGTCCCTAGTCCTCTGAGCTTGTAGCTGCTGGGCATACTGAAAGCCAGCTCTGCAATCCTGTGATCCAGCAGCGGGACTCTTGCCTCGATATGACTTGCCATGGTCATCCTATCGGTCTTCATCATGAAGCTCTCTGCCAGCAGCCTCTTGAGGTCGAAGTACTGCAGCTGCTTCATGTAGTCGATGCGCCTATTGCTGAAGAACTCCTTGTTTATGGATTCATAATCGATCTTCTCAAAGTTATCTCCCTTAAGCAGTTGCTTCCTCTCCTCGTCGTCAAACATGCCGACAAGATCATAGTATGCCTCTGCTTTGTTGTCGCGCATAGCCTTTATCACCATGTCTCCGCGGCGATATGCTTCCTTGCCAAGGTCAGATGAATGCTTGTGGAATTTATCCCAGAGCTTCAGCGGAATAGTATGGTTGATGATTGGCCCAGTGTGCTTGAATAGCGGAGTTCTGCTGGCAATATTGGTCGCCTTCAGGAACCTGTAATGATCGTATCCTCCAAAAAGCTCATCTCCTCCGTCGCCAGTGAGTATGACAGTCGAGGTCTTCTTGGCAGCTTCTGAGAGGAGAAGGACTGGTATGAGAGCAGGATCTGCCATTGGCTCATCGCAATGCCAGACTATCCGGGGTAGCAGCTTGATCACATCAGGCCTTATCAGGAATTCCTTGTGCTCTGTGTTGAGCAGCTTGCTCACTTTCTCAGCATACACTGTCTCATTCACCTTCTCCCCGTCCTCGAATCCGACGCTATAGGTCCTTATGGGAGCATCGCTCTTCTCCTCTTTCCTTATGAGATTCATCATCATCACTACTGCGCTGCTGTCAAGCCCTCCGCTGAGGAATGCTCCGAGAGGGACGTCGCTTATCAGCTGTTCCTTGACAGAATCCTTGAGAAGCTCAAACAGCTTCTTCTCATAGAAGCTCAGGCTCTTATTTGCGTACTGCTCATTGCCCTCGAGCTTCACATCCCAGTACTTGCTAATTATTAGGCGCTTGTCTCTCAGGTCGAATTTGATGAAATGGCCTGGCAGCAGCTTCTTGATCCCTTTGAATATGCTCTGTTCTCCAGGATTATAGCGTAATGCAAAATAATTATTTAGGGCTCCCCTGTCAACCTCTCTCTTGAATGTGTTGAGCTCAAGGATGCTCTTAATCTCGCTAGCAAATGCGAGATGGCCATTTTGAAAATGATAGTAGAGGGGCTTTATCCCGATCCTGTCCCTTGCCAGCAGAAGGGTCTTGGCCTTCGCATCATAGAGACAGATGGCGAACATGCCGTTTAGGAATCTCAGGAAATTCTCGCCGTATTCTTCATAGCCGTGCACGAACACCTCTCCATCGCAATTGGTCTTGAACTCATGGCCTTTCGCCTCAAGCATAGGCCTAAGCTTCTGGAAGTTGTAGATCTCTCCGTTGAAGACCATGAAGATGTCTTGATTCTCATTCGTTAGGGGATAGATTCCTTTCTTAAGGTCGATGATGCTCAGCCTTCGCATGGCAAGGCTGACTCCACTGTCTGTGAATATCACAGAGTCATCAGGACCCCTGTGCGCCAATGTGTTGGCCATCCTATTGGCCAGAGTTTTGTCTTCCCAGTTGAAACCTACGATCCCGCACATGGCCCAGAGTGAGGAAGATGGCTATAAATAGGTTATGATTTTATGTTCTACATCAATCCTGCAATTTTGTGAATATTTGCTGCTGAACTAGAAGGTCGAGAGAATTCATTTTCGTTTCAATATATTTATATAAACCGAGTTCTTGTTAAACACCATGGCCAAATATGATTATCTTACGCCAAAGGACATCCTCCAATCAATAGAGCAGAAGAAAAAGAGCGGTCATTATGTTTATGGATTGAACGATAAGAAAGCCTTGGCGCAGTGGTATGAGGCAATTGCAGGGGGTAAGGATAGTGCGGACCAGATATATAATCAGATTCGGGAAGATTTGAAAAAGCCATTAATAAAAATGCCAGAGACCAAGTCATCCTATGATTTGGCTCATTTCTTGATTTCTGTGCAGAATAAGGATTCTGGAAGCTGGACGCAACACCCAACAAAATTTCACATCGAGTTGGAGAGAGCAAAACAGATTCTTACTGCGTTGAATAGTCATGGATTAAAACCGAAATACGAGCTGACTTTTCTGAATAAAGTCAGAACAGGCAAAAAGCTAAAATCTTATTTTAAGAGTTTGCTATACAATTTCAACATCAACAATGCAGATGAACTAAATCTTGGTTTTACAACTCTTTATCCGATATATGAACTAGGGGTTTATGATTTTAGCCAGGATTGGAAATCTGCTTTTTTTGAATGCTTAAATGAGTGGCAGGATAAAAAAACAGGTTATTGGGGTCCTTGGCTTAAGAAAAATAAACAGATAACAAAACTGCCTGAATTATCAATAACGTTTCATATTCTTAGGAGATTTTTTGATGCTAAAAAGTTCATACTAAAAGACCCAAAATATGTTCCTAAATGTCAGAAAAAGATAATTGCGACTACTTGGAGATTGAAAAATAAGGATTATCCTTACGGGTGGTTAGAGAAAGGCTCGTGGTCAACACATCATAATTATGATGTTGTTGATATTTTTAACATGTTATTTTACAGAATGAACAAGAAGGAGAAAACTAATGTACGCAGGTTATGTGATGATTTATTATGCTGGTGTTTGGGTGAATGCTTGCAAAAGAATGGTGGTTTTACAGGATATTATCCAGATAAAAAGACGCCCACTATGCTTTCTACTAATTTCGCAGTTCTACTCTTACACAGATTAGGTTATTTTGATGGTCTTGTAAGAAAAACTGTTTGGAGCAGCTTCGATTTTAAGATTAATTCATACAGAGTTTATGAAGGTAAACCGCCAGAGAACGAATTCGATACATCTAGGCTAAAAGCGATATATTATCCGAAATCTTTCACAAATCCCGACCCATTAGAAACGAGAGCTAAAATTCATCGTTTTTGGAAGAAAAATAAGGGGACTGATCCCACTCAAGCGCTACATACTAATAGCATTCTGCTATTTGACAAATATACTGTAACAGAGATAATGTCTAAAAAGGCAAAATCTGCGCCTATTGGAAGGATTGGTGAGTTTGTTGTGGCAGTGGATAAATATGGCGGGATAATCAGCATTAAAATTGGGAGGGATACTCCAAAAAGATAAAGGTCTTTTATGAGTTTAACCTACAGTCTATGACTGTCCAGCCCTCAAAGCAAAGGATTCTGTCCGCCGTACAATGCCTGGAACCTGTTGTGCTTGAACTCCAATGAGAATATGTCGTTGTTGCAGGCAGTGCTCCTCATCTTCACTACGCTGATTTCACGAACAACGTTTCGCCTGAAAGGCGTCAGCTTGAGATACACTATTCCGTCGCAGAGGAATTCCTCCATCTCATACTCGCTGTACTTATCGCTCTGAGGCTGGCATTCTGATATCAAGAAAGATGTGATGTTAAGATCCCTTAGGAACTCGAAGAGATAGAATAGTTCAATCCTCGGGTTCTCGAGCCTTGAGAGAACGTATAATGCGCTCAATGAGTCCAGGACAAAGAGCTCGCAGTTCGCCTCCTCCTTTATCTTCTTAACAACGTTCTTTATGACATTGATCCAGCTTTTGTTATCAGCCACCTTTACATCCTTTATCTCCTTCCTGATGCAGCCTATGTCTATGATGACAAGGCCTCCTCTGCCAACGCTCTTCATCTTGCTGATGGAGGTAGCAAGCTCTGCCAGGTCCTTTATTATGATAAGGTTGACCTTGGTCATATCATAGTTCATGTTGATTGCCTGCTTTATTATAGATTCATATGACTGCTCCAGTGAGCAATAGACGCAGGTCTTTCCCTGCAGCGCCTCATTATATATGACATTGAATGATATAGAAGTCTTCATGGTGCCAGCGCTTCCGCTTATCAGAACTATATGACCTTCAGGAATCCCGCCTTGGATATTCTCATCAAGGCCTTCAATATACATCGGAATTCTCCTTATCTCAGTCTTGTTCGAGACTATCCCTGCCACCAATTACACCTCTTTTTTTGTTTTTTTCAAGCAACAATGCTTTCTTATGCTCTTAATGGTTGAGCTGATTATTAAGCTTTTCCTTTTTTTCCAGCAGCATAGCTAATCAGTCATACTTATGAATTATATCATTCACCTTGCCGTGTTTGGTGTTCACGACTATGCTCTTGTTGTCAGGCACATAGGCGCATCCGACTATTATGCCGTCCGTCTTGAACTGCCATAGCTTCTTGCCTGTCACCTTGCCTGGCTCGCTGGTGATTATGTCAGAGTAATGGCCTGCCTGCTGAACCACGCCGCTAAGGCCAGGCATATAATCGAGCACATAGCTTCCCTCAGAGTCAAGTACATATATATTATGGTCATAGCTGCCGACGATGACCTCTTTTCTTCCGTCGCCATCCAAGTCCTCTACTATGGGCTCTGTCACGATCCAGAAGTCAGTCTCATAATTCCATAGCTTGTCTCCTGTTGAGTTTAGCGCATACACCTTATTGTCGCAGCTGCCGAAGATTATCTCTGTCTTCTTATCATCATTTATGTCAGAGAGGGTTGCCTTTGCTATTATTGCTCCTTCTGTCTTGAATTTCCAAAGAAGCTCCCCTGCATCATCCAGCGCGTAGAGATAATTGTCAGAGCTGCCTATTACTATCGACTGTCGGTTGTCATCTGAGAGCTTACCTATGGCTGGCTGGGCAAATATCTTCGCTCCTGTCTTGAACTTCCACACCATGTCGCCTTTCTTGTCAATGCAGAACAATGTGCCGTCATCACAGCCGAATATTATCTGCGGCTTATCCTTGTATAGCACTGCAGGTGTGCTCTGCACAGGGCATCCTGCATCAAAGAACCACACATGCTTACCCTCGCTGTTGAGGACGTATAGCTTATTATCATCTGAGCCGAAGACAACCTTTATTGAGTTGTCCTGGTAGAGGTCGCATAGAAGCACCTGGCCGCGGATAGGTCCTCCTGCCTTGAATTTCCAGAGAAGCTTTCCCTTGTGATCGAGTGCGTAGACCATGCCGAGCTCTGTGCCGAAGACAACCTCGTGTTTCCCGTCATTGTTTATGTCTGCAATGTTGGGAGGAGCTCCTATGCTGCTCATGTTCTCTGTGTCAAGGAATAGCAGCTCCACCTCGTCCACCTTCTCATTTGAGTCATAGAACCATTTTATGCCTGCATCTGCGTCAAGCACAAAGAGCTTGCCCTTTTTTGTACCGAAGATGATCTCCTTCTTTCCATCGCCGTCGATATCTGCGACTAGCGGCGCGCTGGAGATGCAGCTCTGTGCATCAAAATCCCATTTCTTATCAAGACGGCCAGCCCTCTTTTTTCTGAAGCCGAAAGTAACATTGCCCATGTATCGAACTCAACCTCTATTCCTTCAATTAAGCCCGGGTTATAAATAGTTTTTGGATTTGCTATGCCAATAACTTTATAAACTTCCTGGCCCTGTGATTGATGCATGAATGCTGAGCTGGTTGAGCGCGTGAGGAAGATGCTCGAGGAGAAGCACTCCATCGATGAGGTCAAGTCTGACTTGGTGAGCGAAGGATTCCTCGAGGACGATGTTGTTGAGGTCATCCAGGAGATTAAGGGCGTCGAGCGAACCTCAGAGGAGAAGAAGAACATAAACCTTTTTACAATCAAAGAGATCTTTGATAGGATTGGCTATGGATTCGCTAGCGTGCAGTTCATCAATGTATTGTTCAGCCTCGCAGGCGCAGGTTTCTTTCTCATAGGAGTCATCAACGGCTTGAAGACTATACTTTCGCTGATAATATCATCATTCCTCCAGGAGTATTCCAAGGTCCGGAGGATCAGCAACAAGTTCATGAGCAAGGCAGGCATACTCTTCGGCTTGAGCTTCCTGTTCATAGCCATGGCGATAGTCATAAAATCGCTCCCTCTATTTTCCATAGCTCTGCTCATCGGAAGCATCGGAGTGGTGACCTACGGCGACTTATACAATAAGCTCACAGAGAGATGCCTTAAGAAAGAGAAGCTATCGAAGTTCCTTCTAAGTATATCACACTATGGGGTGATGATAACCGCAGCATCGCTCCTGCTCTCAGGATTCTTGTTCGACAAGTTTCCTGCTACAAACGCAAGCCATGTTGTGCTCTTCGGCAAGAGCCTGCCGATATACGGCTATCTCATCGCCTTCGAGATCACTGCCATAACATTCATCCTCTCAGGCTATGTGCTCAACTTCATAAAGGAGAGGAGCATAGAGCCGGGTGAGACCAAGAGATTCATATCATCCTACTTTGCCAGGATAAGAGGCCAGGCAAAAATATTTGTGAAGAACAAATACCTCCTGATACTCCTGCTGGCAGGATCAATAACAGGGCTTGTGCAGGTCCTGGGAAACTCCTATTATGGAATATTCATCTATGATAAGTTCCAGAACGTAGCCCTCGGAGGATTCACCAACCTGGCAGTTATATTGGTGCTGGCCATATTGGTATCATTTATCGGACCTGCTTTCTCAGAATACCTCAACAAGAAGGTCGGCCTTGCGCCGACATTGGTCTTCGGCTCATTGCTCTTGGCCATGATGCCGCTCGTCGCAGTCTACAATCCGCACTTCCTGAGCATAGGGCTTGCCAACGCATTATCGGTGCTTGGAGCGGCTATACTTGGCGTCGGCCAGGGTCTGCTCATCAGGAAGCTCCTTAATGAGGAGCAGAGGAAGCTCTACTTCGCAGCGCTCAGCATCGCGGTTGTTGTGCCGTTCATAATATTGATACCCCTCGGAGCATGGTTGGCCCAGAGCTTTGGCCTTCTGCTGTTCTTCAAGGTGCTTGCGGCCATCGTGCTCTTCCTTGCAGCGCCGCTCTACTTCGTACTGGTCCTGATGGCCAACAAGGCAAGGCTTTGAGATCCCAGAGCTCTAAGATAGGCATTATTCTGCAAAATTTTATAAACATAAAACAATCCTTCCTCTGCAAGGGCCCGTAGCCCAGCCTGGATAGGGCGACAAGTGAAGGAAAAATTCACTCGCCATAGCCTTCTAAGCTGTAGGTCCGGGGTTCGAATACAAAAGCGAGGCTTTTGAATTTCCTCAAAGCTTCGCCTTGACGAAACTCCCCGCGGGCTCACTTATATTCATGAAATTCGTAGACCGCAAAGGGATCGTGCATGAGAAGCCTGCTGGCAGAGAAGTTAAGAAGAGGGATTCATGCTACGGCGTGGCTGTGCGTGATGGCTCTGTTCTTTTGATCAAGCCAGTGTGGATTGATCGCTGGGAGCTTCCAGGCGGCGGTGCTGATCCTGAAGAATCAGTTTTTGATGCGATGAAAAGGGAATTCTTCGAAGAGACCGGGTTCGTAGTGAAATCATCAGATTCAAAGCCGATTGTCAGAAAGCAAAGGTTCTATTCTGATGATCAGGACATCTTCTATGATTCCACCATGAATTTCTTCAGGATAAATAAACTGGAACAATCAGATGGAAGCCAAAAGCTTTCATGGGAGATAAAAAAGGTGAAATGGGTCAGGATCGATTTCCTTGATGATAAGAACACGCACAAGATTCATCTTGAGATTATAAGGGGTGGTAATTCATAATTATTTCTTTAGATAGAATATTCTCTTCTTCTCTGGAAAACGCTCGATCGCATATCTCAGCATCGTCCTTGGCATTGTATTGTAATGTTTTTTCAGGAAATTTTCTTCATCGTCTTGGCTTACTCGCTTTCCGACTTCCCTGAGCATCCATCCGACTGCCTTGTGTATAAGGTCGTGCTTGTCACTGAGTAGCAGCTCTGCGATTGCCAAGGCATCTTTTGACTCTTTTCTCTTTATGAGTGCGAAAGTCGCCAGTATCGCGATCCTTCGCTCCCACAGCTCCCTTGACCTCGCCAGCTTATAGAGGATGCTCCTGTCCTTCTCAACAAGATAATCACCGACGATATTAGGTGCAGAAAGGTCCACGAGATCCCAGTTGTTGATGTTCCTTGTGTTCCTTAGGTAGAAGTCGAATATATGCTTCTTCTCAGGCTCAACAGCCTTTTCATATTTCCCTATTAATATGAACAGCGCTATCATCCGGTGCTCATGGATCTTGCTCTCCAGCAATTTCTCTATCTCTCCAAGCGTCAGCTCCTTGTATTTCTTTGCTATGCTGCGCTGGATAGGCACCTTTAATCCCAGGAAGACATCGCCTTCGCCATATTCTCCCTTGCCTGTCTTGAAGAAGCGCTGGAGATTGGCAGCCTGCTCAGGGTCAGCGTTCCTTTTAAACTCTTTTTTAAGCTCAACAAGTCCAGTCATAACATCCATGCAACCCTTGTTGTTATTAATCTTTTCGTAAGCTTTATTAAGCATCCTCTCATCCTTTTCATTCATACGCACTCGTCGCCAAGCGGCTAAGGCAACAGGCTGCAACCCTGTTATTCGGGAGTTCGAGTCTCCCCGAGTGCTCTTGTTTTCTTATTTTTTTACACAATCCCTATTATTACACAAATCCCTCTGAAGCAAAATATTTATAAACCCGTAAGCCAAGATGTTCTGATTATCAGAAAAAAATTGAGAAAAACAACCGATTGTTCAGAAAATTAAACTTTTCATCCGACATTCAAATATATTTTCTGAATATCAGAAAAACTGCGTATGAAGAAATACCCTAAGCTTGTCCAGTGCGACAAGAGAGGACAAATAGTAATACCCAAGGATTTGCGGGCAGAGCTAGGGATAGACGAAGGAACAGGTTTCTGGATGTATGCAGTGTCTGAGGAGGGAATTCTTCTGAAGAAGCTTGATGCTCCTGAGCTAGCCATACACAAACGAGAGCTGGATGAGCTGAGAGTAAATGCAGACAAGCTGAAACTCAAGAGGAAGAACCTTGATGCTTCAGAAAAGAAATACAAGAAGACAACAAAGGGGAAGCTGGAGCTGATATGAGCAGAGAAAAGGTTATTCGAAAGGCGAACATGAAATCCACGGTGCTGCTACTGGCAGTGCTGTTCTTCAGCCTGTTCCTCGCGAAAGAGACCTATTCATCGGCTGCGACGCAGCTGGAGCAGAGCGTTAACGAGACCAATAACATAGCCAATGCAGGCCAGAACATCACTCTCATCGCTGGCTGGACCGGAGAAGACCACAGAATATTATTCTGTAAAGACGTTGCCTGCACCAACTGCTGGTACAGCAGCCAGTTGAGCTCGAGCGAGACCTCGGGATGCTGGTGCTATGACCTATCATTGGTGTCATCACCTTTCTATTGCAGGTACACGACAAGCGATTCAGATAGCTTCTCGAATAATTTCTATTTCAGGATGTATAACGTGTCAGACGTCCTTGCTGCTAGCGGCCAGATCAATAGCGGCGGCGCGACAGAGAACGCGTTCTTTGTGAACCACAGGCCCATGATCAACAGCATATATGATAATTCGAATTCAACCAATAGGACTGCTGTCGGCAGCAATGTCACCTTCTCGATAGATTGGTCTGACAGCGACGGACAGGGCGCGAGAGTCTTCGTATGCAACACTTCTGCCATAAATGAGACTGGATGCAACTTGACCAGCAAAATGTTCTGCAACAGTTCCAACAGCCTGACAAATCCTGCCACCTGCAGATATGCGATGACAACCTCTGACCCTGCGAACCAGAATTACTATGTGGGAGTGTGCGACAACCGCAGCTTCTGCTCAGAGGATGTGCTGAGCGGGACAATATACAGGATTGGCAATGACACGACCTCACCAGTCATAAATATATCTTTGATAAACAACGTGACTTACCTGGAGAACCAGACCATCCGGTTCATTGTAACCGATGACATCAACATAAGCAACACATCAATAAACATGAACATCTCTGTCGGCATATCCAATTGGATATTCAACTTCACCAACATGAGCTGCTCAGGAAATGACACCATTCTAACCTGTGATATAACTATCAACAAGGATGATGGGCTATACAATCTGACATTATCAGCCGCAGACATGAGCGGCAACCCTGCCTCTGTCAAGATAGGCTATGTCGTTGATGCCCGCATCGGCAGCATAGCCATTGTGCGTGATGGCTATTATCAGAATGGGCCTCATATAGCCAACATCACCACCACAAGGATGCTATTCTCCAATTGGACTGCTCTCACCAATGCAGAGTCTGACGTGGACCATTACGAATATGCTGTTGGCACAGCATCGACATATCCGAACAGCGGCTGGGACTCGATGCTCAGCTGGACCAATAACAACTACACCAATGTGACTATCAACCTCTCATTGGTTCCTGATGCTGCTTATTACTTCCATATAAGAGCGATCACAAGAGCAGGATTGACAAGCAATGTCAGCTCAAGCGACGGCATAGTCTACGTAGACCCCTCCCCTCCAGTTTGCTTTGGCGGCTCTGGCTCTGGCGGATGCGTCAGATTCGATGATGAATGGACCAACAGCTTGAGCGCATTGCAGTTTATCATGAACTTCACCGAGAACGGCTCAGAGATTATCAAGTACCAGTATGCGATCGGTTCAACATCCTATCCTCAACCTGGCTTTGACTCAGTCAAGGCTATCACCAATTCATCCTTGCCTGATGTCAATGAGATAGGGCTGAGCCTCACCTACAACCACTCATATGTTGTGAGCGCCAAGGCACAAAGCTCCAACAGCCTCTGGAGCGACTGGTACTATTCAGCCAACATCACAGTAGATTCTGTGGCCCCGCAGGGAGGCTCTATCAATTACACATCAAGGAACATAACAACTAACCAGACCACAATAGGAGTGAATTCAGGAATAGATTTGCTCAGCGGCATACGCACAGCAGAGCTGCAGCAGGCAGAGGTGCAGCTGGATCCTGGCCAGGGATGTACAGGATTCTCTGGCTACGAGAACTATAACATTACGCATGACCTGTCATCATACTCAACCTATTCATTCACAGTTACACTTAGCCATGGCTATTGCTACAGGTTCAGGTATCTTGTGACAGACTATGCAGGCAACACTCAAGTGTACACATTCAGCGATGAGATAGCGTTCTATGTCGATCTCACTCCGCCGCAGAACTTCACAGTGATCATCAACAATGGAGATGCAGTGACCCATGACAGGGACATGGTGATTGACTGGACTGATAGCTCAGATACTGAGTCAGGGATCGCCTACTACAGCTACACCTTGAGGGACAATCATGGCGGTGTTGTTTCCGAATGGGTCAACACCAGCAGCACCTTCGTGAACATGAATAATATTACCTATGCCAATGGCAGTGAGCTTATTCATGAGTTCTCTTACTATGCGATAGTCAGGGCTTACAACTCATTAGGGTCATACACAGAGAAGACCAGCAACAGCATAATATATTTGGATAATACTCCGCCTGCTCCTGCCATCATACTTAATATTGGCAACGACACCAACGCATCCGACGGTTACAGGATAAGTTATTCGGGCGAGATCAACATATCCCTCGCAGGAGAGAACGGCATGTCATGCGTATACTCTCTTTATGATATAGATTATTCTGAGTATTACGGGACCGCCTGCAGCATGAACAATAATATTTCTGTGTGCAACATTACAGTGGAACAGGGCAACCACACATATTATGTGCTGTGCAAGGATGCCTACGGCAACAGGCAGATGTCTGGCCAGGGCACACGAGTAAGCTGGATATCTGACCAGGCCGGGCCTAACATCACAATACTCAATCCTGACCCTAACGAGGTCGTTGCTGGAATTGTGAACATGACTGCATCGATAGTTGATGCAGGCATAGGAGTTATCAATTCAACATGGTTCACCATAACCAATCTCTCAGGAGCGCTTGTTACCCAGGGAAGCTTGAGCAATACCAACTCAACCTATTATTATTTATGGAACAGCGCAGCCATCACTCCCGCAAGGTACACATTGACAGTCTCTGCAGGCGACTCTCTCGGATATGAGACCACCACCACAGTTAACTTCACACTCAACAACGATGTACCCTACCTTGAGATAACTGCCCCTGCATACTCAAGCAGCTCCAACTCATGGTTTAACATAACTTTCATGGCGCAGATATTCACCAACCTGAGCTATAACATAACCAATTCCTCAAGGGCATTGATGAGATCCAACGCCAATAATACCAATTCCTCGATCAATAGGAATTATCTGTCCTGGACTGAGAGCATAAATATCTCCAACTCTTCCCTCTGGAGAGATGGATTCAGATATAACATCACTGCTGTGGCTATCAACAACAGAACCAACACCACGACCAAGCAGGCATCTTTCATAGTGGACAGGTATGCGCCGACATTCTCCAATGTCTCTGATACTTCAGGGACCTATTACAACAATGAATCAGTTCAGCTATCCATATATTGGAATGACACCAACGGCATATCATCGGTTAACATATCAGTGGATGGGCTGATAAATTTCACAGGTCTTACGTTGAATGGCACAGTATATGTTGTGACAATCTCTCCTTCATTGCTGCAGAATAACAGGACATATAATTGGAGGTCTTCTGCCACAGACATTGCCGGCAGGGTCAATTCCACTCCTGACTATAGCTTTACCATAACCAATAGGCCGCCTTTCGCTGCTCAGCAGAGTCAGAACATATCATCTGACAAGAACTCACTAATAGAGCTTGTTCTCATAGACACATTTAGTGATGTTGACAATGATAACTTGACATTCAACTATACCAACTCAGCCCATCTAAGCGTCTTGTCCATAAACGAGCTCGGAGAGGTGCAGATCAACATAACTCCTGATTGGACCGGCTCTGAGATAGTCATCTTAAACGCGACAGATCCGTATCGCGCGATGAACTTCACAATGCTGAACATAACAGTGTCTGACTTCCCGCCGAACTTCACAGGATTCATACAGGGATTGAACTGGTTAGTTAATACCATTTCGACCATTGACCTGAGCGCATACTTCTATGACGGAGCAGACACGCTAATCTATAACCACACGCAGCCTTCCTTGTCCAACATAAGCGTTTCCATAGATGCCAATGGCATAGCAACCCTTTCGCCTGACAGCGGCTGGACTGGAACAGAATGGATAATATTCAACGCTTCAGACACGACATCAAGCATCCTGAGCAACAATTTGACTCTCCAAGTCTCACTGAGCCTGCTAAACAGCACCATCATAGGATCCACCATAAACGGAGTGTACTATGAGAACAACATCACCAACGCTGTACCGAGTTTCGTAAACGCCACCCTAAACACATCCACAGTCACAGGTTCCACCGTCATAAACTCAACCATAGTCAACAGCACTGTCAATAGCAGCCAGGTGCGCAACTCCACAATCTCAGACAGCTATGTCGATCCATCCATAGTTCTAGATTCTATAATATCTGACGGCTCCAACATCATAAGCTCCAACATCACTGGTTCGACCATCAGCAGCTCAGATGTCAATTATTCAGCAGTCATGAACTCATCACTCTATGATACGACAGTCATCAACGCCAACATAACCAATGGAGTGATTCTTAGTGGACTTCTATTGGCGTCCAATGGCTCCTATTACAATGCCTCACTGTCAGGTGCTGAGAACCTGAGTGAGATAATGAACTATCCTCCTCTGTCGTTGATAGGCGGGATCTCATTGGGCCGCGTAAATGAGGCATCATTATTTACCGTAGGAAGCACTGATGTTAATATAAATGGCACAGGCTATAGCACCATTAATGATTCATTATCATACAACTGGTTCTTCCAGGATGGGACTAACCAGACCACTGTATATGTGACGGTTTCCCATGCATATTCTGCGGCAGGTACATATACTGTGACCCTGGTCACCTCTGACGCGTTCGGAAGGAGCAGCAACGCCAGTTCTGTCATAACAGTCACTGCGTATGATGGCGGCGGTGGAGGAGGGGGAGGCAGTGGAGGAGGCATCATCCAGCATACTCCTGTGGCAAATTATTCCGAGCCAGAACCGGAGCCAAGGACTGTGCAGCTCAGTAGCTCAGGGACCGGAGTGACTATCTCGAAGAATGGCACTGACAGCTCAGTCAGGTTCATCTACGCAGGGGATTATTACACCTTGACATTGAAAGGGCTGGGTGATGATTATGCCAACATACAAATCAGCTCAGAATCAGCCTCTACTCTTAACACCAAGCTTATCAAGAACCAGCTCCAGGAGTTTGACATAAATGATGATGATGTGAATGAGATTTCAATAGCTATGCAGGATTATGGCGACAGCTCAAAAGCCTATCTTATCATAAAGCAGCTGGTGCAGCCTGTCAAGGAAGAGCCGCCTGTGGTTGAGCAGCCAGAGCAGCCTTCAGAGATTATGCCGCCTGCTGAGGAGCAGCCTACTGTTATCGAGAAGCCCAAGAGCAGCATCTGGATGTGGATTATTACGGCATTGGTTGTCGGAGGGCTTATTGCATTCATAGTCATTAAGCAGCAGAGGATCCCTATAAGCCTCCACAGGAGAGCGTCAGGATCTAGAGGAGAAAGTTCTATGCAGGAGGTGGTGTTTCAGGAGAAGCCCTCTGGGCTGTCAGAGCCTCCATTTGCTCATCAAGAGCAGAAGATTAGCGAGAGTGAGATGTCAGCAGTTCCTGCTACTCCAGCAATATCTGAGATGCAATCTCAGGCCAAGCCAGTGGATGAGCCTGCTGAGATGGATGAGTTCATACTCACAGAGCTGAAGTCAGGCAGGACATTATCAGACATAATCAATGTGCTGGAGGCGAACGGCTGGAGTTATGCATCTGCCTATGACGCAGTTGCTGAGTTTGTGATAAGGCAGAGCCTCAAAGCAGGCTACTCACCAAGTCAGGTGCATAGGCTCATGTTAGATCGCGGATGGGATGAGGAGACTGTGGTAAGAATAGTTGATTCTAAGTTGAAGAGATGAGTTTTTGATTATGAGGTGGTGTTGTCTCTTCTCGTGTTTCCATAAGATTTTTAATCTTCTATCTTTTCCTTTCCTGCTATGAAGCCAAAGCCAGCAGGATCATCAAGCTCATATAGGCCGAATGCGAGAATTCTCATCAAGAGGCGTGTTAGTGTAGAAGTCGACGGAGAAAATAGGACCATCTCAAAGTTTGAGAAGCACTACATCGACGCATCAAATGATTATCATACAAAGCACGGCATCATAAGGAAGGACGATCTGCAGAGGAAATCTGGCTCGCTGATAAAGCAAGGCTCGAATGAGTTCATAATCTTTGATGCTGATTTTATTGACGATTACAAGCACCTGAGAAGGCTTGCCCAGATCATTACATTGAAGGATGTCGGGGCGATAATAGTCAATACAGGCATGACCCGCGACTCAAGGGTGCTGGACGCAGGCGCAGGATCTGGCGCATTAGCATGCTATCTCGGAAAGGTCGTTAAAAAGGTGGTAAGCTACGACATAGAGGACTCAAGCATAGATGTTTCCAGGGAGAATGTAAAGCGCCTATGCCTTAAGAATGTCGAGATCAAGAAAGGAGACATCTATGATGCCAAGAGCATCTCTGAGAAAGAGAAAGGGTTTGATGTGGTCGTCCTTGATGTGCCTGAACCCTGGAGAGCTTTGGATACAGTAAGGAAATCATTGCGGATCGGCGGGTTCATAGCAGTCTATCTCCCTAATATCAGCCAGGTGCAGGAATTTGTCAAGGCCCTCTCAGATGATTTATTGGTTGAGAACACCATCGAGGCTACAGAGCGCGAATGGGTTGTTGATGCGAGGCGCACGCGACCTGCGACAAAAGAATACAGCCACACAGCATTCCTTACTTTTGTGAGGAGAATAAGATGAGCGCCGTAAGCGCCAAGACCAATAGGACAACGCGCGGATTTCCAAAGAAGGAATTGCGCGTAATAGGTTTTGATGATTCTCCATTTGATAAGTTTGATCCAAGCCAGAGACAGGTGCTTGTTGTCGGATCTGTGTTCAGGGGCGGAGAATTCATGGACGGGCTACTTTCATGCTACGTCGACAAGGACGGAGAGGACGCCACTCTCAAGCTGATCAATCTCGTCAACAATTGCAAGTTCAAGCCTCAGCTCCAGGCCATATTCCTTGATGGCATAGCATTCGCCGGATTCAATGTAGTCAACATATTCTCCCTTAACAGGCTGACAGGCATACCTGTGATTGTTGTGGTGCGGGACAAGCCCGACCTGGAGAAGATATTCTCTGCTCTGGGAAAGCTTGGCATGGGTAAGAAGATAGATTTGATAAAGAAATTTCCCGAGCCAGTCAATATGAACTGCGTCTATGTGCAGAGCATCGGCATGAGCATGGATGACACAAGGAAACTCCTCAAGGTCTGCTGCACAAGGGCTAATATTCCAGAAGCATTAAGATTTTCTCACCTTGTGGCCTCGGGTATTGTTGAAGGCGAAAGCAGAGGGAGAGCTTAGGAACAGCAATATAAGGCTCAGTACTGCGGAGTGAAATAACATCTTCATAGCATAATCCTGGAAGAACTTCTCTGGAAACATTGTTATCAGCAATGAGTCTGATGGGAATGCGTAGTTGCCTGCAGGGAATAGAACCTTGTGGAATGCCTCGAAGAAAGCAGGGAAGCTCAGGCTTAGCAGGAACAGCAGCACTATCAATGCAAAAGCGCTTATTGCGCTGTAGAAAAAAATTTTCTTCAATGCGGGCGCGAAGCTGTTCCACTGTTTTGATTTATATCTAATCCTGAAGATTATTATGATAAGCGCCACGATCGAGAGGATGCCAAGATACTTTAGGAAGACGATCCTGTGCTGAACATCCTGCAGATGAGACCGCTCATTCTCTGTGAATACCATCAGCTCCTTAACTTCATTAATTTCAGTAGTTTCACTAGTTAAGTAATTAATTAACTGGTCAACCGTTGATCTCACACCATCAACCCCTATCTTCTCATAGGCGCCGTAGTTGATGAAGCTCTTGTCATAGAAATTCCTGTCCACAAAGACAAAGAAGAAGCTCGCCACAAAGACGACGATAACTAGGAGGGCGGTCGATAGGACTGTCAGGGTTTTATGTTCGATTGGCTTCATCGATATGGCTGATATTATAACATTTAAATAACTATTCTAAAAAACGAAGGACATATGGAAATTGATGTGGTCGGAGATAAGCCCGTAGCTAGGCAGGTCTTGGCATTCTTATCATGAGATCTTCGATTGAGGATGTTGCGTATGCTCATCACCTTTTGGTTTGGCCTAAGGCGCCTTCTTTGGATTGGGCTTGCTTTCCCAAGATTATGTACTTACTATGTGGTGGTTACAAAACGAAAGCTTTAAATATGACATTCGCTGCCTATGTATAAATTATACATCAGAGGAGCAGCGGTGAACAAGCAATTCGTCATAACAAAAAGGATAGCCAAGCACGGCTCACAATCAATAATAGTCATACCCAGGATCCTGGAATCAGAGCTAAAGCCGAAGACAATCGTCAAACTGACGATAGACGTGATAAGCAACGAAGGGGTGGGCGCATGAACACCATAATCGCCAGTGAAGAAAAGGAAGGCCTGAGGCTCTCATTGAAAGAGATGCTGGGAAAACAGTTCGACTCATTCCTCAAGGATTATGTCTGCAAATCAATAGAGGAAGCGGCCTATTCCGGATTGATAGACGTATTCACGCTCAAGAGGATCAACAAGCTTCTCAAGAAGAAAGGCAACAGGATATTTGACGTCCCAATAACCCAGCTGGCCTATGCGACCAAGAACACCCTTGAAGGTGGAGAGCTCTTCGAAGTCAAGCTACCGATAGCCAAGGACCTTACCATAAACACATTTGTCAAGATATTCCCTGCCAAGGAAAGCTACGCAAGGGCAGTATATTTCCAGGAGATGGTTGATTCTCTCGCAAAAGGGAATGATCTTGAGAAGATTATTGTGCCTGCCGCCTACAGGAATGACAAGCTGAACCTTGTCGCCTATCCGCTGATAAACGCGAACTCAATAGCAGAGATATTATCATCAATGGATGCGGAGCAGAAGGAAGGTGTTCTGCGTCGCGCAATTGCGGCCTACCAGGAGTTCAGCCTGGAGCTTACAATGAATAAGGGCTTTTTTTCTGATGATAAAGGAGATTCTGCCATTGATCAGCTTATGAGCACCAATCTCTCATTCAGCAAGTTCTTTTTTGAAAGGCTGGACCAGTTAGGCATGAGAAAACAAAGAGTGGCTAACGCCAATAAAGCAAGATCCGAGCTGGAGATGGTCATCTCAGATAATTTCAGCCTGTTGGATTCATCCAACAAATATGTAATTCATCCAGACTTAAACCCAGGAAACATCCTCCTGGAAAAAGACAGCGCCAAGATAATAGACTTCGAGAAGCTAAGCATGGGATTCCAGGAGTTCGCCTATGGGAAGCTCCTGACAAAGGCAGGTGTCGGGCCTGAGACTGAGGAAAGGCTGGTGCGCTGGGCTGCCAGCAATCAGGCAAAGCTCGAAGGAAGATCCGCTTCCCAGGAGGAGATATCTGAGTCTGTCAAGAGATACGAGCTTAACAGGATCAGCCAGGAGCTGCTCACGGCAGTAAGATACCTTAAGAGGGTTCATGATTTGAAAGATGAAGCTTTCAGGAGCATGGCGGACGTCTCTTACACGCTGGCAATCAGGAGGGCAAGGTCTGCTGAGGAAAAAAGAATTCTCTCACCTGATTTCAGGAGGATGATTGAAGCATATAATGGGATGATGGCTGAAAGCCTGAAGGAAATACCTGATTCTGACGAGCGCCTGATGGACCAGTACAACCCGCACATTAGGGGGTCGCAGGAGAACATGGCAATAGTCCACACGCTTGATCTGATGCTGAAAGACACATCTGATGATGAGATCAGCAAGGAGCTATGCCAGCTGAGAAAGAATATAGCCACACCCATGAGGAAAGGCTTGCTGAGGAAGATTGCTTACGCAACCATCCCTCTACTGATTCTTGCTGGAGCAGGTCTTTACATTCAGCAGCAGACTGTGGAGAAACAGAATGCGAGCATAGCTAGCTTGGTGAGAAATAAGAAGATTGACGGCAACCTCGCCAGCCTAAGGATGCTAAGGAAAAAATCGTTCGATAATTCTGAGACTCTTTTAGAGCAATATCTTTATTATTGTGAGCAGACTCTTGGTGAGGAGACAGGAAGGCTTTTCTTTGTGAACCCAGACATCTGCTATGAAGCAATGGTTGCTACCAAATCAAAAGATTATGATGTGCTTTCAAGATATGTTGAAGAAAAGCATCGTGATTTCTTTTTTACCGTTACTGATTCGATCAAAAGAAGAGGATATACTGATAACTGGGCGTATCGTGATTGGGAGAAAAATGCCAAAACTAATTTTGACAATCACATGGCTGAGGCTAAGATAAAATATGAGGCCAAGCATCCTGCCAAGCACTAGGTTTTTATCACCAATACATGGCCTAGCGTGTTTATCATCAGATCAGCGAGGCTCTCCAGCCTCTCAAGCAAAACAGCTTCCTTTGCTGACCTAGCATTCTTCTGCCTGGTTGAGAGCCTCTTTATGATATCATCCCTGGCACAAGCCACCCTTGTCGCCTTCTCATAGCTGAAATCATAGTATAACTCATAAAGGTCCTTGAACAGCCTGTTGATATCAGAATAAGCCTGCCTCTCACCAGGGTTGAGCCTTATCCTATGCTCGCCTATGTATTGGATTATCCTCTTGTAAGCATCACCTATGAGCTCGAGGTTGTTCAGGACGCAGTAAGTCCCATTCATCAGCTTGTTCTCCCCGAACCCTCGCTTATTTATTATCCTGAAGCAGTAGTCTGTGAAATTGTTGATGTTGCTCTCTAGGTCATTGAGGTATTCCAGGTCTGTCTCTGAAGAGTTTATGGCCTTCTCGCTCTCCTCACCTATTGATAACAGCAGGAGGAACACCCTCCTCATTATAGGCTCAAAGCTCTCGCTGTTAGCTGATGATATCTCTTTCAGCTCAACGAAATCCTTTCCCTGGTTCACCACACTTAGGCCTATGAAGTCCTTGGCTCTCGCCTGGATCTGCCTCGACTTGGCTATGTCGCCGACGGTTATCTTCAGCTCATCATAGCCTGCGATGTAATGGGCACCCACTATCCTCTTCAGCAGGGTGCTCAGCTTGGTCAGGTCTATGCTCTTGCCTGCTATGGATATGCTCTTTTGGGTCGAGATGATAAGCTTGTTGCCGTACTCTTCCATCTCAAGCTCGTCGCCTGGCTTCACTCCGTACTTCTGACTCCATTTAGCCGGTAATGAGAAAACCTGCGTTGTTGTTCCTAGGCGGATTATTTTCCTCTTCATGGCATCAGTTGAGGGATGTTAATATATAAATTTTTCTAAAACATATGTAATTATGTTAATATATATAGTATATGGATAAAGTATATATTAATCCTCCTTATTACTTTATAGTGACAATCAGTTTGTCGTCGATTGAAACAAGTAATTTGGGGGTTGAAACGAATGAACAAGAAAAATCAAGGAATGATTATCATATTAGGCCTTATGATTGCCGCAGTTCTAATCATAAGCGGATGCTCGCAGGCATCTGAAAGCCAGACAGGCAATGTAGTCAAGCAGAAGGCAGCAGAGCCTATAAAGATAGGATTCTTGGAATCATTGACAGGAGATGTTGCTGCTATAGGCCAGAACAACAAGGCAGCAGTCGAGATGGCTATCGAGGAAGTGAATGCGGAAGGAGGGATAAACGGCAGACCGCTCCAGCTAATATATGAGGACGGCAAATGCAACGCCAAGGACGCAGCCACAGCAGCGCAGAAGCTTGTGAACATAGATCAGGTAAGCGCAATAATAGGAGGCCTTTGCAGCTCAGAAACACTGGCAGCAGCGCCGATAGCAGAAGGGAAAGCAGTAATGATATCGCCAGGCTCATCAAGCCCTGCCATTACGAATGCAGGCGACTACATTTTCAGGGATTACCCATCAGATGTTTTTCAGGGAGTCTATGCGGCAAGATTCGCCTATGATAAGCTAGGCGCAAGAAAAGTAGCTGTACTATATTGTCTGACCGATTTCGCCGTTGGCTTACAGGCAAGGTTTGATGATGAGTTCAAGAGGCTAGGGGGGACTATAGTGTCAGAGCAGTCATTTGAGCAGTCATCTAGGGACTTAAGATCTCAGCTTTCCAAGATAAAAGAGTCGAATCCTGATGCGGTATTTTTTCTAGGATACACAGAAGCAATAATTTCAGGCCTTATCCAGGCTGAAGAGCTTGGAATAAACGCCCAGATCATCGGATCGGACGCATGGGGGGACCCTACCATTCCTCAGAAGGCTGGCAGCGCAGCAGACGGAGCGATATATTTTGAGGTCAAGACTCCTGTCAGCGGGGAGCTGAAGACAAAGATGAAGGCTCATACAGGAAGCGATGAGATGACAATCGCGACGCCACAAGCATATGACGCATTGAAGATACTAGCCCAGGTCATGAGGGAGATAGGAACCAATCCTTCAGACATAAAAGACGCCTTGTACAAGATAAATTACACAGGCTACTCAGGGAACATTGTCTTTGACGAGAACGGAGACATGCTCTCAGCAGACTACATAGTAAAGACTTACATGGATGGAAAACTGGCAGACTACCAGGGTGATTGAGATGAGAAACAAATCATGTTTGATTTTATTATTGATTGCTTTTGCTGCTTTTTTAGCAGCCGGCTGTGCACAGATAACGACCGCTCCGGCAGGGAATGCTGTGAAGCAGGACGAGCCTTTCAAGATAGGATTTGTAACTGCTCTCAGCGGCCCTGGAGTTTCCTGGGGTGAGTGCGAGCTGAACTCAGCCAGGCTGGCAGTCGATGAGGTCAATGCAAAAGGAGGAGTTCTTGGTAGGCCTTTGGAGCTGGTTGTTGAGGACGGAAAATGCTCCGGCAAGGATGCTAGCATTGCGGTGAATAAGCTTGTCAATGTAGATGGCATTAAGGTCGTCCTTGGGGGCTCCTGCAGCTCAGAGACCTTGGCGATGGCACCAATAACTGAGAATAACAAAGTCCTGCTGATTACAGGCATGTCCTCAAACCCTCAGATAAGCGATGCCGGAGAGTACATATTCCGATTAATCCCTACCGACGAGGACCTGTTCAGGCCTCAGGCAAGATGGACTTATGATGAGTTAGGATATAGGAAGGTGGCCGTGCTCGTAGAGAACACTGATTACTGCTTGACTGCCAGAAAAGCTTTTGTGGAAGAATTTGAGAGTCTTGGAGGAACAGTATCATCCATTCAGACTGCAGGCCCTGATGAGAGGGATTATAGGTCTTACCTTACCAAGATTAAGGCTTCGGCGCCAGAGGCTGTTGTCATAATACCTCAAACCCCGCTGACAGGCGGCTTGATGGCTAAGCAGCTGAAAGAGCTATGGCCTGAGGCAAAGATAGTGGGCGGTTATACCATGGAGAGCGATGATGCTATCAAGGCATCAGAAGGGGCTCTTAACGGAGCTGTTGTTTTCACACTATCTTCGGAGATTCCCACAGGGAAGGAGACAATAGCAGCGTACAAGGCTAAGTATGGAAAAGAACCTCTGGATAATTTCATACCATTAGAGTCGCGAGACAGAGTGTTCATAGTTGCACAAGCCATCGAATTTTGCAAAGGACTCGATGCTGAATGCATGAAGGACTACATCTACAGGACAAAATTTAATCTTTCAATTGGCAAATACGGCTTCAACAGCAAAGGGGACATTGACCTTATCTACACTGCGACTTACAACATAGAGAACAGCACAAGGCACCTCACAGGCACAATGACTGTTACTAAGTCATAGTATTTTTATTTTTTTTTATTTAGATGTCTTTCAGGAATATATGATTAGAACCATGATTAGATTGATTGCCGGATGATAATATGCGCAGGGATGTTGGTTACGAAAACATTTAAATAAGCATTTGCAGAGATGATGAGTGATGGGTGTCGCAGCGCAGCTTATTATTAACGGAGTCATCGCAGGGAGCATCTATGCGCTTATTGCCTCAGGCTTCAGCCTGATCTATTCTGTCGCCAAGTTCATGCACTTCGCCCATGGAGTTGTAGTCACAGTATCGGCTTTCATGCTTTTCCTCTTCGTAGGCATCCTCGGGATCCCTTTCTGGCCTGCTGCTTTGCTGACTGTTGTCTTCGCCGCCTTGTTCGGCTTGGCCATGAATGTTTTCTGCTATGAGCCTTTGAGGAGCAAGAAAGCGACCAATGCGGTGCTTTTGATAGCAAGCCTTGCCCTTACCATCCTGTTCCAGTCATTGATGATAGCTGTTTTTGGCGCTGACATTAAGACTGTACGTCAAGGCTATGTTGGTACAGGCATGGATTTCCTTGGCGGGATAATCACAGAGCTGCAGGTAATAATATTTGTGGTCAGCATAGTTATTTTGGTTCTGCTCTGGCTGTTCATGAAAAAGACAAGGATTGGTAAGGCTATGCGCGCTGTTGCTGATAATGAGGAAGTCGCTCAGACAGTAGGTATTAATCCCAGGAAGATTTACAACATTACGTTCATCATTGGCTCAGCAATCGCAGGCATCGCAGCCATCTTGATTGCTCTTGAGCAGAACATAGAGCCTAACATGGGCTTTAGCTTGATGATAAAGGGCTTTACAGGCTCAATCATCGGAGGAGTGACCAGCGTACCAGGATCAGTCCTTGGCTCTTATTTTCTTGGCTTGGTTGAGAATATCGGCATCTGGTATCTTCCATCAGGCTATAAGGACGCAATAGCGTTCTTCCTATTGTTCATATTCTTATTGTTTAGGCCTCAGGGAATTCTTGGTATAAATAAGGGGGTGCAGAAGTAAGATGTTCGAGGCTTACCTTATTCACCTGGCAATCCTTATTTGCATCTACGCAGTATTAGCCATCAGCCTTGATCTGGCGATGGGCTACACCGGGCTGATGAACATGGGCCATGTCGCATTCTTCGGAATAGGAGCCTATACTTCCGCATTGCTCAACATGGCGGGTGTTCCTTTCATTGTTAGCATGCTGGCAGGAGCATTGCTTGCAGGAATCTTTGGATTCATATTGTCCTGGCCGACCTCGAGGCTTAGAGGAGATTACCTTGCGTTAGCAACTCTTGGCTTCTCATTCATCATCGAGAGCTTCATGAAGAACTGGACTTCGCTGACAAGAGGACCGTTAGGCATACCTGGAATTCCTCGTCCAAACATCTTTGGACTTGTGATAAGCTCTCAGCTCTCATACATGATTTTCAGCCTGATAGTCATGGTTGTTTGTTTTTTCATAATAACCAGAATAGAGAAAAGTCCTTTTGGCAGGCTTCTAGAAGCTGTGCGTGATGACGAAGTCGCTGCAAAAACTCTTGGCGAGAATGTAAGGCACATAAAATCGATGGGTTTGCTCGTCTCCGCCTTCTTCGCAGGGATAGCAGGAAGCCTTTACGCTCACTACATTAGCTTCATAGACCCTACGACCTTCAGCATACTCGAAGTTATCCTTTTGTTTAGCATAATCATCGTCGGAGGACTTGGTAGCAGCAAAGGAGCATTGATAGGCACCATCATAATACTGCTGATACCTGAGCCATTGAGATTCATAGGATTCCCGAGCTCGATAGTGGGGCCTGCTAGGCAGATAATATACGCGCTATTGCTGCTGCTGATAATTTATTTCAAGCCAAAAGGCTTGTTTGGCAGAGTAAAACTAGGTGAAAATTAAATGGAAAAGGATATTGCTCCAATACTTGAACTCCAAGATGTTTCAAAGAATTTTGGAGGAATAAAAGCGCTGGACAAGTGCTCATTCTACATAAAAAAAGGAATGATTACAGGGCTCATAGGACCGAATGGCGCCGGAAAGACAACAGCGTTCAATATAATAACAGGCCTTCTCAAGGTTGATGAGGGAAAGGTATTGTTCCTTGGAAAAGATATAAGCAGAATGCCCACATATCTCGTGGCCAGGATTGGTCTTGCAAGGACTTTTCAGCAAGTAAGACTTTTTGACAACTTAAGCATAGAAGAGAATCTTCTTGTTGCAATAAACCATCCTGGTGAGAAATTTCATAAATGCTTCTTCTACACAAGGAAGAGCAACTCATTCAAGAAGAAGATAGAAGAAGCCCTTGCATTTGTAGGCCTCAATAAATCCATGACAACAATAGCCTCAGAGCTATCTTATGGCCAGAAAAGGCTTGTTGAACTGGCAAGAGCATTGATGATGGACTACTCATTATTGCTTCTTGATGAGCCGACAGCAGGAGTAAATCCTGCCGTGAGAGAAAAACTAAAATCGCTCTTGAGAAAACTCAAAAAGCAAGGAAAGACAATACTGCTGATAGAGCATGACATGGACTTTGTGATGAGCCTCTCGGACGAAGTGATAGTGCTGTCATCAGGCACAAAGCTGATGGCTGATAAGCCAGAAAAAGTTATGAAGGACAAGCGCGTATTGGAGGCGTACCTAGGAAAATGATGCTAAAAATAAAGGACCTGTCAGCAGGATATGGGAGCTTCAGGGTGCTGGAGAAGGTGAATATAAGCCTTGATAAGGGGCAGATAGGAGCACTCATAGGACCTAACGGAGCAGGAAAGAGTACTGTCTTGAAATCCATATTTGGGATAACGACGAATTATGCCGGAAAGATAATTTATCATGGAAAGGACATAACAGGCCTTGAGACTAGCGAGCTTGTGAATGTAGGGGTGAGCTATGTCCCTCAGGGAAGGCAGGTGTTTTCCTCGCTGACTGTGAAGGAGAACCTTGAGATGGGGGCTTTCATCACAAAAGACAAAGAACTGGTAGGGAATAAGCTTGAGAGAGTATACGCAAAATTCCCTGTGCTGAGAGAGAAGAAAGACGACTATGCGTTCACTCTCAGCGGAGGGCAGCAGCAGATGCTGGCAATGGGAAGAGCACTGATGCAAGATCCGCAGTTGTTATTGCTTGATGAGCCAAGCCTCGGACTAAGCCCTAAGATGATGAAGGAGATGTTCGAGAAGATTGTCGAGATAAACAAGGAAGGGACGACCATACTGATAGTAGAGCAGAACGCCAGGCAAGCGATAAAGATAGCCCACAAAACGTATGTCCTTGAAGATGGGAAAGTAGGGCTGAGCGGGGGCAGGGACATAATCAAAAACCCAAAGATAAAAAAGATTTATCTAGGAGGAGGGTGATATTCTTGCCTGCATCCATAGCTTATAGAATACGTCCTTGAATGATGCAGCATAGTATCTGTCTTCGATTAGTATGCAGTTTTCTTTCTCGAAGTTATAGATTATCACCATTTCATTATTCCCTGTGAAATTTGCTAAATGTTCGCCAGACGAGAATCTTATTCGGAAGTTCGGTTTGCTCCATTGCTTTTTTATGGCTTTCACGCTTTCTTTTGTCATGTCTGTGACGAGTAGCTCACATGTGAGCTTTCTTTGTTGTATGGTCTTGTTTATCTGAAGCCACATGAGATTTATAGGTTCTCTGCGGGCTCCACTCGCTCCGTAGGCGTATATGACTGTTTTGCCAGGGGTTTTTTCAAAAAGGTATTGTGTCGCGGTCTTTATCCCCTCAATTCCTTCAAAGACTCTAATGAGCGTTTTATTCTTCTCTAATTTGGATGCGCATGCAAGTCTTGGCATTATCGCTTCCAATTGCTGCTCTTGGATTTCAAGCTCTATCTTTTTTGTTTTCAGGTATTCCTCAATCCTTTTTGGCGGCATCGCCGTGTAATGTTTTATGTCATTTTTTAGGGTCTCTGCAATAAGCCCTTTCTTCAGGAGCGAGTTTAGGACTTCGTAAATCTTTCCAGACCTGAAGTTGAGATTTCTGATTATGGCACTTACTTTGCTTTCTCCTGTTTTTAGGAGCGCTACGTATACCTTAATTTCGTTCTTGCTCAACCCAACGTTTGAGAGCACCTGCTCTAATTCCCAGTCCATGCTATCAAGAGTTGTTCTTTTCTTAATAAATATTACTATTACGCACCCCTCGGGGGGGTGTTAGATTTATATGCTGTTATTTTTTCCTTTTTATGAGAGGTTTTGACATGAAAGGAATGATGTTGGTTTTGCTTTTAATTATTGCGCTTGCCGCGTTATTGTACGGTTGTTTCAAGGAGACTGATGAGCTCATAGAAATGAATAATGTTGTTGTCGGCATCACGCTTCCATTGACAGGAAACTATGCTGCATACGGCCTGCCTCTGAAGAACGGGGCTGTGCTTGCTCAGGAAGAAATAAACCTCATGGGAGGGATTAACGGCAGAAAATTAGAATTGGCCTTCATGGATAATCAGGGAGATGCGAAGACTGTTGTTTCTGATGTGAATTATTTGATCGAGATCAGGAATGTTTCAGTCATACTGAATGCTTTTGAATACTTGACTCTGGCTTCGATGAGCATTGTTGAGGACAAGCACATGCCTATGATTGCTTTCACAACCCACCGTTTGAATAAGACGAGCGCAGTCTTCACCTTCAGAGATTCTTGGGATACTGGCGGTGTAGGAGAATCTTTTGGCCTTGCAGCAAACAAGATTGGCTGCGAAAGGATAGTGATCTTTGGAATCGATGACCCTTCATATGATTACCTTGTTGCAGGGGTGAAAAAAAGAGTGAAGTGTCCTGTCATATATGAGGATAAGTTCTCTTTGGGGCAAACAGATTTCAGGACAAACCTGCTCAGAATCAGGCAAGTTGATGCGGATGTGCTTATAATATACTCTTATGCCCCTGATGTGTCAAGAATACTCCGGCAGATGTCGGAATTAAGGATGACAAGCTACAAGCTAATAGTTTTTGAAGGTACAGATCCTCTGGTTTTAGAGAATAAGGATATCCTTAAAGCAACCAAGGCGGTCACTGACCAAAGTCTTAGCTTAACCGCCGATCATGCTGAGTTCACAGAGAAATATCATGCTGAGTTTGGAGAGTATCCAAAGCCCGAGTCGTTATACATTTATGAGGATATGCTTCTAGTTGCAGATATAATGAGAAATTGTGATTCGATTAGTCTTACAAGAGAGTGTATACAAAAAGGGCTTCTTCCTTATTTTGACGACGACCACAATAAGTACAGGGAGCTCCCACTTTTAAGGTACGGGGATGTTTGGGAAGAATTTTCAGTGCGATGATCCTCTTGCCTGCGCCCATATCACTTCAAAGTATTTCCTGAATGAGTCTGCGACTACCTTGCTGTTTATTAGGAATATTTTTGGCTCTTCTTTTTGCCAGTATATTATCATCACCCTTTCGCCTTGGATGTTGATGCCGCAAGGGGTTTCTTTCAGCAGAAATCTTACTTTTGTGTTCTTCTGCTTCTTGTAGAAGCCAATGTCATTGTTTTTTCTGAAATCCTCGTTGAATATTATGTGCATGATTATTCCTTTTGCGTTTCTTTCCTCATGGATTTTTTTGAATAGGAGGGAGTATCTTTTCCCGGTGTTCTGGCCTGCTGTTGCTCCCATGACGAGCACTTCTTCCCCTTTTGCCAGCTTTTGCATGCTTTCATAGTATGCTGTCTTGAACCCTTCGTATCCTTCATATATGGTCATGTATTCTTTTTCCTTTAATAGCTTCATCCTTGCCTCTATTTCAGGCATTATCTTCTCTATCTCTGACTTTTGCTTGTCTATGCTGCTTTTTTTCAGCTCAAGGTATTCAAGTATTTTTTTTGGGTTGCCGGCCGAGAAGTATTTTGTCTTTTCTTTTATCATGTAACTCGCCAGCCCTTTGTCTATCAGCTTTTCCAGCAGCAGGTATATCTTTGAGTATGAGACTTTTGACTTGTCTGCCAGTGGTCCTATGGTGGTTGTTCCTAGGTCTAGGAGTGCAGTGTACACCTTTGCTTCTGCGTCAGTCAGCCCTATGCTTTTCAGGATTTCAAGCATAGGTTGGTGTTTTTCTCTTGCCTTTTAAACTTTTCCATCTATACCCCCTCGTGGGGGAGATATCATTTAAATATTAGTAGCCACCACCACGTAGTTACTATATTTATTTACAATATTATCAGGGGGATAAAACATGAAGATAAACAAAATCAGTTGCATGATGATATTCTTGTCATTATGCCTGTTGTTGGGCGCATGCACCAGCACGCCGACAGCCAAAGCAGTCAAGGAAATTCCGAAGGAGCCGATAAGGGTAGGGGTGATAGGCACTTTCACAGGCGTCGGGGCCTATTTTGGGGAGCAGGAGAGGAGAGGGCTTGAGATCGCTAAAGAGGAGATAAACAGCGAAGGAGGAGTTGACGGCAGGATGATAATGCTGATTTATGAAGACAGCATGGCTTCTCCTACACAGGCAATAACCGCCGCCAATAAGCTCATCTCAGCTGACAATGTTAAGTACATTATAGGAGACTCGTGGGCTATAACCACTGAGAAGATAATCCAATTAACCAACAATAACAAAGTGATCGTCATATCAGGCGTAGCAATGCTAGAGTCAATGAGCCAAGATGATTATTTTTTCAGGACAATACATTCGACTGGAAAAATGGCCACTCTGCTCGCAGACTATGCATATAATGATATGGGCTCAAGGGTTGTAGGAACAATTTACTCAGCCACTCCTTTTGGAGAAGAGCATGCCAGGCTGTTCAAGGAGGCCTTTGAAAGGTTAGGAGGACAGGTTGTAGTTGAGGAGAGGACTGATCTGGCACAGCAGGAGTTGAGGACTGAATTGTTGAAAATAAAACATGCGAATGCAGACACCATCTTAAACCTCCACACGTCTGGGCTTATAGGGCTTGCGATGAAGCAGGCTGCTGAGATGAACTTCCATCCTAAATGGCTTGGGTCTTTTGGTGTTCAGACAGAATCCACTATAAAAGATTATAAGGGATTCTCAGAGGGGATAGTGTATCCTACCAGTATGACTCTGACTTAGGCATCAACGGCACAGGTTTTGCGGCTGAGTACAGGGTAAGGTATAACAGCACTCCTGACATGACTGCTGTCAATTCGTACGACGCCCTTAAAGTGCTTGCCTACGCCATTGAGAATGCAGGAGATGATGCTGAAGCAGTCAAGAGCTTCCTTAAAGGGCTCAAGGAGTTCCCAGGCGCCAGCGGGACATTCTCATTTGACAATAATGGGGATGTTAATAAGGAGATTATGATGAAGAAGGTGAAAGACGGGAAGTTCGTTTATATAGACTAGGTTTGCCTTATTCGTTCAATTAGGATTATCCGGGTTTCCTACGGCTCATTTTTCCTTGAATGGGTAGTAGTCGTACTTGTATGTCTCAGTTATCCTCAGTATGTCGAAGTCCCTGATGATGCCTGAGAATTCCTTCCTTATATCGTTCAGTATCCTGTAGAGTTCGTCTTCGTTCTCTGTCTCAAATTCTATCTCCAAATCCCATGATCCTATGAGCTTTAGCATCTGCGTCGCTTTCTTGTGCGATGCCACGTACTGCCTTATCCTATTCTCTTCATTGCTGTCGAGGTTCTTGGTCCTGAATATTATCTTGTACTGGTTGATCCCTAGCAATGGCAAGTCCAGGTAGCATCTGTGCTGCACTATTATTTTCTCTTTCACCAGCTTCTTCATCCTGTAGCTTATCATGTCTCTTGTCAGGCCTGTCTTTTTTGACAGCTCTATTATGTGCATCCTCGCATCAGTCGCCAATGCTTTCATTATCTTCTTGTCAGCCTCGTCAGGCTGGTATATCTCTGACGGGATGCCGTAGATGAATTCTGACGGCTTTGACTCTGCAATGTATTCCCTGGCGTATACTGGAGAGTATTCTGTGAGGAGCACGTCTTTCTCCAGTATGAACTTGGAGTGCTTGTTCATGAAATCGCTGAGCATTCTTCCGAATTCGAAGTTGTTCCTGGCAAGCACAGATACTGTCAAGTCCCATCTTCCTCTTATCTGCGCGACCCAGATAGAGTTTGCTGAGCCAGTCCAGTGATCAATCATTTTCTTCTCGTCATTCATCGTGGTGTCCTGGAACTTGAAGTATAGTTTGTACTGCGAGTAGCCTAGTTTCGTGAAGTTTATTATTGTATAGAACTCGAATATGGCTTTGTTTTTCTCAAATCTTTTTAGCCTGTACTCCACTGCTGGCTTGCTAAGCCCTATTCTCCTTGCTAGCTGGCTGTTGCTGTAGCGCGCGTTCTCATCCAGCAGGGCGAGCAGCTTCTTGTCTTTCAGGTCAAGTTTTATGCTCATATGATGACTATTAAGCATTTTATATTTAAATTTTACGTAAAAGTAACAAAATATGAAAATAAGTATTAATTATTAGTTATGATTAGTGATTCTTCAGTAACAAATGATCGGGGGATGATTGTTATGAAGAAAAGAATAATATTTGGGTTTGTTTTACTAATGCTTTTCATTTCAGGATGCGCAGCCACAGGAAGAGTGGTTCAAGAAGATAAGATAAAAATAGGAGTCTTCGCGGTCATGAGCGGAGAAGCTGCAGTCTACGGAGAAGCCATAAAGAAAGGGCTTGACCTCGCCGCAGATGACATAAACAGCCAAGGTGGAGTTCTTGGGAAGCAAATAGAGCTTGTCTACGAGGACACACACCTTGACAGGAAGCTCGCGGTGACCACTGTTAATAAATTCATCAGCATAGACCGGCTGCCGATAATAATATCAGGTGAAGGCAGCGGAGCAACCCTTGCAGCAGCTCCGGTGGCAGAGCAGTCAAAGACTGTTCTTATGGCAGCAATCGCTTCATCACCTGACATAAAATACTCAGGAGATTATGTTTTCAGGGTCGTGCCATCAGATGACTACCAGGGCTCAGCTATGGCAAGGCTCGCAAGGAATCTCAGCGCAGGGAGCGCTGCGGTGCTCTACGTCAATGATGCTTTCGGACTAGGCATTACTGGAGTCTTCAAGGACGATTTCGGGAACATCCTGGTTCAGGAATCCTTTGAGTCAGGAATAACAGACGTGAGGACTCAGCTGACGAAGATAAAAGCAGCCAATCCGGATGTTCTGGTAATCATCGCAAGGGCAGAATATCCTTACATATTGCAGCAGGCACAGGAGCTTGGACTGAAGGCAAAGACAAAGATAATCACTTCAGCAGAATTAAAGGAGCCTGCATTCCTAAAGGCAGCTGGCAGCTCAGCAGAAGGAGTGTTCGTGCCCTTCTACGCAGAAAGCCAGGATTACGTTGGCTTCAATGAGAAATTCAAGGCGAGGTATGGTTCAGATCCTGCGCTGTTCAGCGACTATGGCTACGATGCCATGAAAGCAGTTGCCCTGGCGATAGAAAAGGCAGGCTCTACTAATCCGGCAAAGGTGAAGGATGCTCTTTACAAGACAAGCTTCAAGGGAACCACAGGAATGGTGAAGTTCGACAGCAACGGAGAAGCAGTCGGGAAGGCTTTTGACATCTTCCAGGTCAGGAACGGGGAATTCGTTAAGTACGGATAAGCCTAGAAAATCATTTTCAATTGTTTCGACCGGTGCAGGGAGAGAAGATATCCCTGTAATTTTATTCATGCTTTTGCTATGTTCCACAGCCATTCAAAGTATTCCTTGAACGAGCCTGCTATTTCCTTGTTTTTTATCTGGAAGAACAATGGCTTTTCTGTGCTGACCATTATTATCACGACGTATTCTCCGTAGACCCATATTGTCGACACCTGCTTTATCTTTTTTGGCAGGTATCTTATCTCTGCGAGTCCTTGTTTTTTCAGTTCTTTTATGAGTTCATGCGACTCTTTTGTGTCCGCGATGATGACTTTTCTTTTTATTCCGATCTTGATCCTTTTCTCTCCGAAATGCTTCATGTAATAAGGCATTATCGCTTGGCCTTTGCCGGTTGATCCTATTGACAGCCATTCTTTTCTCTGCCTGAGGATGTTATCTGTTATGGTCTTGCTGCCTTCTTTCCCGATAAATATCTCTGCGTCTAATTCACTCTCAGCATTTTTTATGGCTTTGTTAAGTTCTGGAATTATTTTCCTGACCTCGCCTTTAGTCCTTTCGAGCTCCAGCTCTTTCTCCTCTATATATGTAATTATCCTCTCAGGATTGGCTGCCTGGTAGTGCTTGATGCTGTTTTTTACGATGAAACTTACGAGGCCTTTCTCTATTAGCCTGCTGAGCGAGTCGTAGCAGGCTCTTCTATGGATCCTTGACTTGTCGGTTATCCTGCCTGCTGTGCAGCTTCCAGTCTCAAGGAGAGCTTTATAGGTTTTTATTTCGTTGATGGAAAGCCCTGCTTTCTGAAGGATGAATTCGTCCATGATTAAGGGTGAGATGCCGCACTATATAAAGATTGTGGAGATGGATACTCACCACAAATATTAATTAAAATTTCATAGTTCCTATTTTTCCATGAGAACAAAAATGATTTTTATGGGAACTGCTTTAATGCTTGTGCTGGCGCTCGGGCTGTTATTATTTTCCGGCTGTGCGATTACAGGTAGGGCTGTCGAGAAGCCTTCTGATGAGACAATAAAAATAGGCGTGATATGCCCCTTGTCAGGAGCCAACGCCTACCTCGGTGAATATGTGAAGGAAGGGTTGGAGTTGTTCATCGAGGAGCAAGGCAGTAAGGTAGGCTTTGGCAATAGGCGCATACAGTTGGTGTTTGAGGACAGCCAGAGCGATCCGAAAACAGCCATATCTGCTTATCAGAAGCTGACAGCAGTAGAAGGCATCAAGATTATAATTCCGATTGAAAGCCATATCACCATGGCGCTTGCTCCCTTGGCAGAGAGGGATCATGTGCTGCTATTTACAGTCGGAGGCGCTTCTCCAAGGATATCTGAAGCAGGTGACTATGTTTTTAGGCATAACCTGTTGCCGCAGGACGAAGCCTCTTTCCTGGCGAATTTCATCTATAATGATGTTGGTGTGAAGAAGATAGGTTTGGTTGTTGCTAATTCCGAATCAGGAATTTCTTGGGTTGACTTATTTATTGATACTTATGAAGGATTGGGTGGAGTTGTTGCTGCGAAAGAGGTCTATGGCCGTTCAGAGCTTGACTTCAGGACTTTCATATTAAAGCTGAATAAGGCTGGTGTAAAGGATGTGGTGCTTGCTTCCTACCTTGATCAGGCGGCAGGAATCATGAAGCAAAGCCAAGAATATGGCTATGAATTCTCATGGTACGCGCCTTATGTCATAGAATCTCCTAAACTGCTGGTGCTGGCAGGAGGCGCTGAGCAAGGGATAAGGTATTCCCATTTTATTGACGGAAGCAGCCCTTTGTTCGTGGAATATGATTCGCGCTATAGGGAGAGATACAATCACTCTTCAGACCCTTATGCGGCATTGGCGTATGATTCGATAAGCATCCTTTCAAGAGTGATAAGTGAATGTGGAGGCGGAGCAGAAACAGGATGCTTGAAAAACTATCTCTATGGCCTGAAGGATTATGCGGGAGTCACAGGAAACATTAGTTTTGACAGCAACGGGGATACGAGGAAGGGGCTGATCATCAAGACTGTAAGGAATGGCGAGTTCGTGAGATATGAGTGATTCTCAATCGTTTCAACAAAGGTCAGGAACTGTTAGCGTGCGCCTGGCTATTCTTCTTCAATAAGAATAATTATGGCGCCAGGGTGCTCCAGATGTTGTTGAACAATTGCCTTTGCGTTTCCACTATCTGCTTGCTGGTCACAAGCACGCCCATCATCTCTTCCTCTGCCAGGGTTATTAGAGCCACCTTGTTGCCGTATATGAACACGCTGCTCTTGAAATCCTGTTTAATAAACCTTATTTCTCTCTTGTCTTTTTTGCCATCTTTTTTGTGCTCTTCTGTCAGCTTCGATCTGGCTGCGATGAGTTTTGTAGGTATGTTAAGCTCCACTCTCCTTTTGATATAGTTGGGAAAGAAGAACGGGAGCCGCTCATGCACGTCCAGGCTTGAGAAGCCCAGCACTTCTTCTCCTACTCGGAGTATATCTTCAAATATCGTCTTTACGCCTTCTTTTCCTATGTACAGCTCTGTTGCTGGCTTCTCCACAACTAACTTGTTTAGCTCTTCAAGCGCAGGCAGGATCGATATTATCCTCTGTTCTTTTTCTCTTAGGAGAGATACCAGGCGGCTGGGCTGGGCTGCTTCGAAATAGTATTTTTTGCTCTTTATGAACACAGAGACAAGCCCTTTGCTCTTCAGGGATTCCAATATCTCATAGGCGGTGCTCCTTCTCAGGTCTGACTCTATCGCGATGGTGCTGGCTGTGGCTGGGCCTAGCTTGAGGTTGGCCAGGAATACTTTGATCTCCTTTTCTGAGAGGCCGTAATAGCGTAATTCTTCTTCCATGCTTTTGTTATTGATCTGTCTGGTTAAAAATCTTTTTATTTGTCGTTTTTTTTTGACGGCAAATCTTTATAATATAAACATCACCATCTAGTGGTAAAAATTGGAGGTGTCATAAAAATGATCAAGACGAATACGACGGCAGCGATGACGGTCTTTGTCATGATAAGCATCCTGATGGCATTTGCTTCAACAGGATGCTCTCAGCAGCCGACAGGAAAAGTAGTAGGAGAAGAGACAACAAAAATAGGCGCAGTGCTCTCGCTCACAGGAATAGAAGCAGCCCAGGGAGAGCTGGCGAAAAGAGGCATCTTGCTGGCAGAGAATGAGATAAACTCTCAAGGCGGGATAAATGGAAAAAAGCTAAAGGTGGTGGTTGAGGACAGCAAGAGCAGCGCAAAAGAGGCGATGACTGGTTACACAACACTGCAAGTCATTCACCAAACACCAATAATATTATCCCTGGGCTCGCCAACAGCGATGGCGATGGCGCCGAAAGCAAATGAGGACCAAACGATCCTTTTGGCCTATGCGACTGCACCAGCCTATTCAAGCAAAGGCGATTATACCTTTAGGATTGTGGCCTCTGCGAACAAGGAAGCAAAACAATTAGCGAAAATAGCATACAACGATTTGGGGAAGAAAGAGCTGGTCATAATATACAGCAATAACGACTACGGCGCAGGAAACAAGGCAGCATTCACAAGGTATTATCAGGCTCAAGGAGGGAATGTGACGCTGGAATTGGGTTTTGATCCGGCACAGACCGATTTCAGGGACCTGTTGCTCAAGGTGAAGGAAGCGAGGCCTGAGACAGTATATTTCGCCTCCTGGGGAAAGCAGGCAGGGATAATGGCAAGGCAGTCAAAAGAAATGGGCATTGAGAACGTGCAGTTGCTCTGCGGAAGGGCCTGCCTGAATCCTGACCTGATCAAGGAAGGCGGAAACGCAGTCGAAGGGCTGATATTCCCTGAAGCGAACATAAACACAAGCTCGAAGTTTTATGATGATTATGTGAAGGCCTACGGAGAGAAACCAGTGCAATACATCGAGAGGATGTATGATGCGACGATGATATCGGCAGATCTCCTTAAGAAATGCGATCAGGACACTGGCTGCATGCGTGAAGAGTTGAGCGTGAAAACCTGGAAAATGATCTCAACAGACATCAGCTTCGATGAGTACGGTGACATGAGAGAAGAGCTTGTGCTGAATACGGTTAAGGACGGAAAATTTGTTTTTTATTAATGAGACCGCTTTTATTAAGCTCGTTTAAACTTTGCCATGGATTCATTAGCGTGGTCCATGGCTATTTATTTTTTTTCACAATCTTTAAATATTACTACGTATAAACAGTAGTAAAATGGGTTTGGCTTCCAAGCAGGAAAAAGTGCTTGAATTGTTCTTCAATGAGCCTACTAAACATTGGCATTTTGGGGATGTTGTTCATAAGGCTAATATGAGCCAGGACCGGGTTAATCATTGGCTTAGGGTATTCGTTAAAGAGAATCTTGTCAGGCGCATAAAACTAAAAGGCAAGATGCCTTTTTTCATAGGTAATTATGAGCATCCGGATTTTTGCTACAGGAAGAGAGCTTATGGCCTTGATAAGATGCAAGGGTCGGGCTTGCTTTCTAGGCTTCACTCATTAAAGAATGTGAAGGCAGTCGTTATCTTTGGGAGTTTTGCCCGCGGGGATTGGAATGCGGAAAGCGACGTTGATGTTTTTGTCCTTGGGAGTGTGAGTGACTTAAAACACAAGATGAAATGGAAGAATTCCGGAAGAGAAGTGCAAATTCACGCTTTTAGGACCGTAGAAGATATTAAGGACATCAGATCAGGGCTGATTCATAATGTTGTTCAAGGCTATTTTGTGAAGGGCAGCATTCATGACTTAGTCAAGGTGTCTGTTTGAATGATGCTAACTGTCGATGAATCCACTCAAAGCATAAAATTTATAAATGTTATTAAATTAGTAACATTTGTTACTGAAATGATGTCAATGCTGAAGTCGGGTTATTTGAAGATAATGGCTTTGTTCTATGAGAACAAGGCGGCGAGATTGCATCTTCGAGAAATTGCTAGAAAAGCAAAGCTCCATGAACCTAGCACAACAGCATTCCTGAACGCTCTAGAAAAAGATAAGATTATAAAATCAGAAAAAGATGGGAACCAAAAAAAATATGTGCTGAACTTCAACCATAAGACATATGAGATCTTTCAATTGTTTGATCTGGAAAAGCTTCATTCACTTCCAAGCATACGCAGGGGCGCAATAAATTATTTTCTTGACGCATTGGATGAGAAGCCGCTTATTGCTTTTGTTTTCGGTTCAACAGCAAAAGGGGCCTTCAATGCCGATTCTGATATAGATATGCTGCTTATAACGAATTCGGAGATTGACAGTTCTAAAGCAGAAAAGAATGCGGAAAGCTTGACCGGAATAAGAATTGGTGTGTTTCAGATGGCCTTCAAGGATTTTTCAAGAGAGATTAAGCTCAAAGAAGATCCGGTCATCCAGGCGGCTTTATCGACAGGTTATCCTGTTTTAAATCAGTTATACTATTACGAGGCCATTTATGGACATCAAATATCTTGATAAGATGTTGTCTGATAATAAATTATTGCTGGAAAAGATACGAAACTATTTTGAAGATGGATCGATAATAACAATAGCAGTCAATAAGGAAGAAATACGAGGTCACCTTCTAAAAGCAGACAATAATTTGAAGTTTGTTAACGACAATATTGCTCTAGGATATTTTGACTGGTGCATAACTGGCTGCTATTATGCAGTCTACCATGCAGCCCTTGCCTTGAATATTTTGAAAGGATATCATTCAAAGAATCACGATGCAACACTATGCATCCTGATAAAGGAATACTATCGGAAAGGAGTTGATGCTGAGGAGATAGCTCTTTTGAATAAGTTCTTTTTGGATTATCAAGAGATATTGTTCTATGTGCAGTCAAAACAGAAAAGAGAGGATGCGAGCTATTCTACGCAGATAAAATTTGACAAGACGCTAATCAGTGGACTCAGAATTAAATCTGCGCTTTTCATCGATAAAGCAAAGCAGATAATTGCCAATACCTAAAATAGAATATGTTCTATTATCAATCTAGAAAAAGCTTCAAGCATAGTACAATCTTCCGCTGCTCTTTTGCTCCTGGTCTTTCTGGCTTCCTGGCTTGTTTATCCTTGGGCGCTTGCTCTCCTCATCCCTCCTGAATGTCAGCTTCACATTCTTCAGGAACTTGTTCATCCCTTCCTCCATGAAGAAAGGCCCCTCCACTTTTCCGTGCACAGCAGGCTTTCCCTCGAAGACCATCAGCCTGTCAGATATTGTGTCGATGAATAGCAGGTCGTGATCGACGATTAGCGCGCTCCTGCCAGTGATATTCAGCATGTCCCGCACTATCTTTCCAAGCCGCAGGCGCTGCTCTACGTCAAGATAGGCAGATGGCTCGTCCATCAGCATCAGGTCAGAGTCCTGGCTCAGGCATTTGGCAATCATCACCCTCTGCAGTTCTCCGCCGCTGAGCTCTGAGAGTTTCCTGAGAAACAGTCCTTTGAGCTCCAATGGTCTTATCAATTGCGCCTCGTATCTCTGCATCGCCTGCTGCAGGAAATCCATGACAAGATCATCGTTAGGCTCAAGGTATTGCGGCTTGTAGCTCACCTGCAGCTTGAGCTCATGTCCCTTAATCTCGCCTGCGAGTATTTTGACAAAGCTGGTCTTTCCAATGCCGTTCTCTCCAAGGATCCCGACCATGTCGTTCCTGAAGATTTTCCCCTCTTCAGCTTCCAGCTCAAAGCTTCCGAGCTTATGGTTGAAGCCCTCCCAATTAGTCAGGAGATGACTCTTCTTTATGTCGATGGGAGGCCGCACATCGAATTTTATTGGTTGGTCCCTGAACCTTACATTCTCCTCTTTAAGGAATCCTGAGAGGTAGAGGTTGATGCCTGCCTTTCCGCTCTTTGGCTGGCTCGTGACTCCGTAGACAGAAGGAGTCCCATACATCAGATGCACAAAATCAGCTAGGTAGTCAAGTATTATGAGGTCGTGCTCGACTACCATGACTCCAGTATTCTCGTCGCAGAGCCCTCTTATGAACTGGCTCACCTTTAGCCTCTGCTTCACATCAAGGTAGCTTGTCGGCTCGTCGAAGAAATAAATGTTAGCCTTCTTCAGCACGCAGGCAGCGATGGCTACTCTTTGGAGTTCTCCGCCGCTGATCTTTGAGATGTCATGGTCAAGCACCTCTGTGAGGTCTAGCAGCTTAGCGATTTTCTCAAGCTCTTTCTTCTCATCAGCCTTTTTCAACAGGTCAATTACTTTGCCCTTGAACTGCTTTGGTATGAAATCCACCTGCTGTGGCTTGTAGCTTATCTTTATCAGGCCTTTCTCCTGCTTCTCAAAGAATGCCTGGGCCTCTGTGCCCTTGAAATAATCGATGAGCTCACGATGGGTTGATTCTTTCCCTGGTTTACCAAAGTTAGGCTTCTCGATGCCAGCAAGGATCTTAACCGCAGTGCTCTTGCCTATGCCGTTCCTTCCTACTATTCCTACCACTTTGCCGAACATTGGGATGGGTAGATTGTAGAGCGCAAAGCCGTTTGCAGAGAAGCGATGGATTGGGTCTTTCTTTAGTTCCTCTGGGAGGTTGACTATGTCTATTGCCTCGAAGGGGCAGCGCTTTACGCAGATTCCGCAGCCTACGCAGAGCTCCTCGTTGATTCCTATCTTGCTGTCGCTATTCTTGACTATGCATTCTGCGCCGGTCCTGTTTACAGGGCAGAGCCTCATGCAGAGGTAGTTTCCGCACTGCGCCGGATGGCATTTCTCTCTCTGAACAACAGCTATTCTGCTCATAGGGCTAAGGTTCTTGAATGAATTTTATAAATCTTTGTCTGCTGGCGTTTTCGACGAGAAGACATAATAACTACTAGATAGGAGTATATAGTTAGCGACATAAGTAACGCATAAATCCTTGCATAAAAATATGTTCTTCCCAGAAGCTTTCCAAAGCTTCTTGCATACCATCTATTGTTGGAAAATACT